>Ga0183100_1000099_pt1 | contig 125857 bp, 104 predicted proteins | sample Biomet2_FD_127789 | JGI IMG/M metagenome (GOLD analysis project Ga0183100, IMG submission 127789) | Microbial communities from bioreactor (seeded with anoxic lake sediment) at LBNL, California, USA - Biofuel metagenome 2 | ecosystem: Engineered > Bioreactor > Anaerobic > Unclassified ... | reverse complement strand
AAATAGGGATTATTATAGGAGGCAGAAAAATAAAAAGTTTATGCAGATGCGGCCGGCTAAAATTTTCCAGCCGGCCGTATCGTATGCACACAGGTGTAAAAATGATTGTCTAACAAATATTGAAGTTCACCTAACAAAAAGAAAAAGATCTCTAACAATTAGACGTATTTGTCTAACAATTGACAAAAGCCCTGCATACCGGTACGAAATGGTCTGCAGACAATATAAAGACGGCCTGACAGACATTTTTCCCTGTTTGCCTCTTCTATATTAAGCAAAACTTTCATTTTGTTTAATTGGTGATTCCAAAAAAGAGGAACTCTTCTTACGGAGTTCCGCTTTCACTTCCTGTTATTTCGACTCCCGGAGTTGGCGTAACCGGAATGGTTGAAAGTACAAATTGTGTTGTTTCACCTGCTGCACCGAAAGGATCATTGCCGGTCAGATCATCTATGCCGTTAATTCCAATGATCTGCTTGAATTCTTCCGTGTCGCCGAACTGATCAAAAAGCATCTTGTATGTTATGACTAGTGACACGATCAGAATCAGGATCAAAAGCGTACGCCGGATCATGTTCTGCAGTTTTTCTGCACGGAATCGTCGGTCAATATTTGCCTTGCTTGTATAACCGACCAAAACATACACCCGATTTTTCCCGGTGCGCTTCGGCATTCTGCTTTTCTCATTCCGGTAACGCAGGTATTTATTCTGTACCCTCGACGGGATGTTCTTGATATATCGTTTCGTTGAGCGGTATATACAGCCGGCTACTCCCTGTATCCAGGTTGCTGCCGTTGACACAGCCGTCGGCGCCAAATCATCTGCTGCAGATCTCTGCCGGGCCGGTTTAGGATTTTCAGCTTTCATTTTGCCTCCGTAATCTAAAAATACTACCATGATTATATCACAATTTGCAGATCTTTTCGTCAGATCAGGAGTCGAACAATCGTTTGACATCTGTATTGGTGAATGCTAATATGAAAGCGAAAATATATTCTGTCTTAAGATAGCGTAGATACGGAGGATAAATTTTGGAACAGAAAAATCGTTTTACGCGCAGCAATCTTGATCAAACTGTTGAACTCATTTATGAATATATTGTTGATCATATCAAGAGGGAGGGTTATCCGCCTTCCGTACGTGAAATCTGCACCGGTGTCGGCATTAAGTCCACTTCTACGATTCATTCCCATCTCAAGAGACTGCAGGATCTCGGCAGAATCGAGTATACCCCCGGCAAACGCCGTGCCATTATCGTTCCTGACCTTCAGAATGATAATATTACAAACCTTCCGGTACTTGGTACGATTACAGCCGGCATTCCGATATTGGCTGAACAGAATATTGAACGTACACTCCCCTTCTCCTCCGATCTTTTTACAAACGGAGAACATTTTGTCCTTAAGGTCCGCGGAGACAGCATGATTAATGCTCATATCCTGAACGGCGACTATGTGATTGTCAGACGGCAGAACGCCGCCGCACTCGGTCAGATCATTGTTGCGAGAATCGGTGAGGAAGCAACCGTCAAAACACTGACTTCCCAGGATGGACGGATGTTTCTCCGCCCTGAGAATCCGTCGTTTTCACCGATTCCGTTCGACAGTGAAGACTGCCAGATATTAGGTATTGTTACAGGCCTCTTCCGCAGCAGCATGTAAATAATCATATTCAGCGATATCACAGTAATCATGCCTGTGCAGTTCATTAAATATGTACTGCACAGGCTTTTCCGGTATAACGGACGATATCGCGCTTTTGTATATCAGAAACTGTGTCTCCGAAGCAGCAAGGATGACCGACTGGCTGTCAAAACCGATTATTTTCCCGGTATGTCTCTGTCCCTGGATCAGTTCAATGTTGACGATGTTCTCATTCCTTCTGCAGTTATTCAGGAAGATTTCCTGCAGGTTCGCGCCCTTGAATGAGCGTCCTGTATCTTTTGCAAACGGGTCGGCTCCGTTCCCATATGTATTTTTTCTGTCAGATTCCTCATAAAACCCGGAAGATTTTCTAAATACAGGCTGATGATACATGAAAAATCACCTCTCTCATAATTGATATAAGAAAGAATATCATCATGTTTATTCCCGGCGCTATATGATATATGCGTAATTTATAAAATTAAATAATATATTTATAAATCATAATTATTTGTCTGATCCTGCAGTCGGTTTTGAATCTTTTCAAGTATAGCGTCAAGATCGGACGGGCGGATCCATTGAACCCCTCCCATGTTGCGGAACCATGTCAGCTGACGCTTCCCATAGTTTCTCGTTTTCTGCTTGATCAGACTTACAGCCTCTTCGAGCGTACTGTCCCCCGCGAGATAGCTGAATAATTCCTTGTATCCGATAGCCTGCATTGCGGTGTTGTCAGATGTCATGCCTATGTGCTGCAGGTATTCCACCTCGGCAAGCAGCCCGGCTTCCATCATCTGTTCTACACGAAAATCCATCCGCTCATAAAGTGTCTCTCGGTCCCAATCGATTGCAAACAGGGCAAACGGGTATTGCGGCCCGTCCTTTTTTGACTGTTCATTGAAATAAGTCATAGTTTTGCCTGTCTGGCGGTAAATCTCCAACGCACGAAGAACACGTTTTTTGTTGTTGGGATGTATTTTTTCCGCGCTTTCCGGATCAATCAGGGCTAATTCCGCGTGCAGCTGCGCGTAACCTTTATCCGCAGCTTCCTGCAGCAGTCCGTCATGAACGGAAGGTACCACATCAACCGGCAGATATGTTATGCCCTGGGCCAGGGCGCTTGCATACTGTCCCGTTCCTCCGCAGAATACCGGAAGATGACCGCGGCCAAGACAGTCTTTTATGCAGGCCAGCGCCAGATCGCGGTAAGCGGCAACGCTGAAATTCCCGGTTGGGTCAATCAGGTCAATCAGGTGATGAGGTACTCTCTTCTGTTCTTCCTGCGTCGGCTTAGCCGTGCCGATATTCATGCCGCGGTAAATCTGCATGGAGTCCATCGAACAGAGTTCGCCGCCTGTTGTTTCGCACAAAGATAGCGCAAGCGCACTCTTTCCACTTGCCGTAGGGCCGCAGATAATCGGTATACTGTTAAATTTTCCGCCTGTAAACGGCTCAATGGCTTGCATGGAATTCCTCACACAATTCGCTTAAATTCCTTTTCAAGTTCTTTCTGAGAAAGCCGGATCATGATCGGTCTTCCATGCGGGCAATGGAATGGATCCCTGAGTCCGGAAAGATCAGAAAGCAGGCCTTTGATTTCCAGTTCATCCAGATGATCATGTCCTTTAACCGCAGCCTTACAGGCACCGGTTGCCAGAATCAGAAGCATCTCTTCGTCCGTTTTCGGTGTCTCGCGGCGCAGACTGTCGATGGTAAAGCGGAATGCCGTCTCCGGCTGGTATTCGCAGGAGACGGAAGGGATTTCACGAAGGATAACCTCTTTTTCCCCCATGGATGCAAACCGGAAACCGGCTTTCTCGAGGCTGTCTGTCATCTCATGCAGAAAGAGCATATCGGATGGCGTCATGGAAAGAATTACGGGCACGAGAAGCGGTTGGGTCAGCAGTTCTTTTCCTTTGTTCATTTCATGATCCCGGACAAGCTTTTCAAATAATATTTTCTCGTGCGCCGCATGCTGGTCAAGCAAAATGATCTGCTTATCAAGCTCCAGTAGTATATATGTTGAAAAAGCTGTTCCGATAATTCTTGCATTTTTGAGGTCGCCGACGGAAAACCCGTACGGTCCTGCCTGCGTACTGACGTCCGCTGCATCCGGAACCGCCTGCGTACCCTGGTGTTCTGCCGCTCCCGCAGTATCCTCCGCAGAAGTCTGCTCCGCATCCCGGGACTCTGCAGCAAATGTATTTTCGGCGAAAGCCCGGATTTCAGGCTGCTCCGGGAAACTATAGGAAGATTTCAGCACGGCTTCCGTCCTGCTGACAGCCTGCGGTATCTTTGGTTCCTCGAATGGTACATCGGCCACGCTCACGACGGCAGTCTGATCAAGTGCATCAGATTGCGGAACCGCTTCTGGAGCATCTTCTCTGCCGGCTGAGCCAAAAAGAACCTGAGCCTGCGGTTCAATTACATGCGGTACGGACAGCAGTGCATTATTTACGGTGTGATAAACGCCGCGGAATACTTCGCTGTCATTCCAGAACCGGACTTCCGCCTTCTGCGGATGGACGTTTACATCTACAAGGGAGGAAGGAATCCGTATTGACAGAATCAGAAACGCATAGCGCCCTTTCATAAGCATTGTCTTGTAAGCCTCGTCAATTGCCGAGGTGATCGTCTTTGAACGGATCAGACGGTCATTAACAAAAACAGTCTGTTCTCCCCTGCTGCTTTTTGCAATTTCGGGTTTTCCTACAAATCCCGAGATCTGCAGCTCACCGAATGGCTCGTCAATGGGAATGCACTGGTCCACGATTTGTTTGCCATAGATACAGTAAAGCGTGGACTGCGGATCATTATTGCCGGGACTGTGCAGAATTTCCTTTCCCTGACTGATCAGCCGAAACGAGATGTCGGGGCGTATGAGGGCAAACCGTTCAACAAGTGCAGCGATATATTGTGCCTCAGTTGTATCCTTTTTCAGAAATTTATAGCGTGCAGGAAGATTAAAGAACAAATCACGGACTTCTATCCTTGTACCGCCGGGACCTCCCGTCCTGGAAACGCGCACGATCCTTCCTGCCTCGATTTCTATCTGTGTGCCCGTCTCTGCTCCCGGCTGACAGGTTTTCAGATTAACCCTTGATGCCGCGGCAATGCTTGAAAGCGCTTCCCCGCGGAAGCCCATCGTATGCAGCGAGAACAGGTCGTCGAGGGTGCTCAGCTTGCTCGTAGCATGGCACATAAAGGACATTCTTGCGTCCTCCTCATCCATACCGCAGCCGTTGTCCGTAATTCGGATCAGGGAAATGCCGCCGCCGGATATTTCGATTGAAATGACTGTCGCACCCGCATCAATCGAATTTTCCACAAGTTCCTTTACGACCGATGAAGGGCGCTCAACGACTTCACCTGCTGCAATGCCGTCTGCCGTTGCGTGATCAAGCTGATGTATTCTTCCCATATCTGTTACTCCCCTGTTTCTGTCCTGTCTTCATGCAAATGTGCTATTCGTCTTCCCTTGCTTTTGAAATCATGGCGTAAAGTGAATTCATTGCTTCCAACGGTGTCATATGTGTTATGTCGAGCTCCCGGAGTTCCTGACGGATCGGATCGATGCGCAGGGAATACTTCGGCTTTTTCTCAAAAAGCTCTAGCTGCCCCTGCATGGGTTCCGTCGAAGGCAGCTTCTCTTCATCGGCAGAAAGGACATCACTTAATGGCCCTCCCTTTATCCTGCGCTCGTTTTCCAGCTCATGCAGGATATCCTTGGCACGGTCGACGACCTCGGTCGGAACACCCGCCAGGCGAGCGACTTCGATTCCGTAGCTGTCATCGGTTCCGCCGTCTGCTATGCGGTGCAGGAAAATAACTTCCCCGTCTTTCTCATCTACTTCGACATGGGCATTTACAATGCCTGTGATCTGCTTTTCGAGCATATTGAGTTCGTGGTAGTGCGTGGCAAAAAGCGTACGTGCAAATATTACATCGGGATCGCTTAAAAATTCAAGAATAGCCCATGCAATGGAAAGGCCGTCGTAGGTACTGGTTCCCCGCCCGACTTCATCGAGCAGCAGAAGACTCCTCCTTGTCGCATTCCTCAATATTGTAGACACTTCGTTCATTTCAACCATGAAAGTTGACTGTCCGGAGGAAAGGTCGTCAGAAGCTCCGATTCTTGTAAATATACGGTCAACAATGCCGATGCGGGCGCTTGCGGCCGGTACGAAGCTTCCCATCTGCGCCATCAGCACAATCAAGGCAACCTGACGCATGTAGGTTGATTTGCCTGCCATATTGGGACCGGTCAGGATGACCATCCTGCGGTTCACATCATCAAGGTATGTATCGTTGGGCACAAAGCTTCCGGCTGGAAGCATTTTCTCCACCACGGGATGACGTCCTCCCGTGATTTCAAGAGCATCGGAATCGTCCATGAGCGGTCGGACGAATTGCTCCCTGTCTGCCAGTTCACCGAGGGACAAGAGGACATCAAGTTCCGCGACGGCCTGTGAAGCCGCCTGTAGTCTTGAAGACTGGGCGGAAACCTCGCCGCGGATCCTGCAGAAGATCTCATATTCGAGAGAGATCAGTTTCTGGTCTGCTCCGAGAATTGTATCTTCCATACTTTTCAGTTCTTCCGTAATATACCGTTCGGCATTCGTAAGTGTCTGCTTGCGGATGAAGTAATCAGGAACCATGGAAACACTCCCTTTGGAGACTTCCAGATAATAGCCGAATACGCGGTTGTAACCGACTTTCATATTTTTGATTCCGGTCTTTTCTTTTTCCCTCGCCTCTATGCCCAGAATGAAGCTCTTCCCGTCATGGGAGCAGGATCGAAGCCTGTCTACTTCCCCGTCATAACCTTCCTTGATAATTCCGCCTTCCGTGATGCTGATCGGCGGATCATCCGCAAGGGAATCCGTAAGCAGGGCGCAGATATCCTCAAGCGGATCCAGGTGCTGGTTGATTTCTGCAAAAAGGCCGTGTGTCAGGCGCGAAGACATTTCACAGATTGCAGGAAGCTTGGCAAGTGAATTCCGTAGTGCAAGAAGATCCCTTGCATGAATGGAGCCAAGTGCAATCCTTGCCGTCAGGCGTTCGAGGTCATGGAGTCCCGTGATGCTCTCAAGGAGTTCCTGGCGTGCCATAAACGAGTCTTTTGCTTCTTCGACGGCATCCTGCCTGGGCAGAATGTCAGAAACGCAGATAAGCGGCTGTTCGAGCCATCTGCGGAGAAGGCGCCCTCCCATCGCTGTTTTGGTCAGGTCCATTGCCCAGAGAAGGCTTCCCTTCTTGGATTTGGTGCGTATTGTCTCGGTCATCTCAAGGTTGCGGCGTGTTGCAATATCGAGTTCCATTGTCTCTTCAAGCCGGTACACGGAAATATTGTGAAGATGTGATATCGGACACTGCTGCGTTTCTTCCAGATAGCAGAGAAGCGCACTTGCAGCGGACCGGTACAGGAGTCCCTGGACCTGATCCATGCTCCAGAGGTCAGCCGGAACTTTCTTTTTTCCGTTCTCCGAGGAGGCAAGATACGAGGAAATGCGGTCGGATGAAAAATCCCGGTCCGGCCTGACCGTAAGCAAAACCGGGAACTGCTGCATCACCCTTTTGCAGCAGGGATCCTTGATGAAGGATTCGTTGCAAATCATTTCAGTCGGCGAAAAGCGTGCAATCTGGTTCATCAACTTGTTGGAGGTGTTGCCCGTGACAAGCTGTGTTGCCTCAAATGTACCGGTTGTAATGTCTGCAGCGGCAAGACCGTACTGCATTCCCATGCGATATATGCATACAAGGTAATTGTTCGTTTTATCATCAAGACCTGTCAATTCCGTGATTGTACCGGGCGTCAGTATGTGCGTTACGGCCCGTCTGACAATCCCCTTTGCCAGGGCGGGGTCTTCCATCTGGTCGCATACGGCAACCTTGTAGCCGTGTGCGACAAGTTTCTGCATATAGGACTGCGCCGCGTGATGCGGGATTCCGCACATGGGCGCGCGTCTGTCAAGGCCGCAGTCACGGCCGGTCAGCGCAAGTTCGAGTTCCCTGGCGGCCGTAACTGCATCGTCAAAAAACATTTCGTAGAAATCCCCGAGGCGGAACATCAGGATTGCATCCGGAAACTTATCCTTCTGTTCAAGGTACTGAATCATCATCGGGGTAATTTTTTCACGATCCAGGGTTTTGTATGTAAGCAGTTCGTTATCATCAGTCATGCGTAAAACTCTCCCATCGTCCTTCAAGGGAAAACGGCCTGGCTCCAGTGATCCTTACATTTGCGAGGCATCCTTCGAGTCTGTCCCCGTCAAATAATTCGCCTTTTTCCAAATGCGTGCCGTCCGGAAGATCGATATCGTCCGGCAGAGTGAAGTTCACGAGCCGGTTGGACATTGTCCGGCCGGAAAGTATATGCGGCGCAGTCTCGCTTCTGCCTTCTATCAATATTTCCTCAACATTTCCTACGACGCCGCTGTTCGAGTCAAAGCAATGGCCGTTCTGAAGCTCCAGGAGCCTCGTGAAGCGCTCCGTAACCACATCCTGCGGAATCTGATCCTCCATTTTGGCAGCGGGCGTGCCGGGGCGTACAGAGTACTGAAACGTAAATGCAGAATCAAAGCGTATTTCCCGCATCAGAGAGAGCGTGTCCGCAAAGTCGGCTTCCGTCTCACCCGGAAAACCGACAATAATGTCAGTCGATATCGTGCCGTACGGGATGCGTTCACGGAAAAGCCTGGCCGTGCGGATATACTGCTCCCGCGTATAATGCCGGTTCATGGCCTTTAGAATATTGTCGCTTCCCGACTGCATGGGCAGGTGAAGGTGTTTCTCAATATTCGGATTTTCGGCCATAATATCAATTACCCGGTCAGAAAGATCCTTCGGATGAGACGTCATAAAACGGATTCGGGAAATGCCGTCTATTTTTGCGGCCGCTTCAAGCAGGTCCGCAAAATCGGGCATGCCTGCATTGTCTTTCCCATAGGAATTCACATTCTGCCCTAAAAGAAGGATTTCCTTATATCCTTCGGCGGCCAGATTATTGAGCTCTTTAATAATCTGTTCAAAAGGGCGGGACCTTTCCCTGCCCCTGGTATACGGAACAATGCAGTAAGTGCAGAAATTGTTGCAGCCGTACATGATCGGAACCAATGCGCGGAATCGCCTCGAACGGTCAATCGGAAGGTCGAGGTCATCAGCGAGGTAATCGTTCTTTGAAACATCATATACCCTTTTGGAAGTAAAATGCAGGCGGTACAGGAGTTCGGGAAGACGGTGGATGTCCTGCGGCCCGAAGATCAGATCGACAAAGGGGTAGCTCTTTGTGATTTTTTCAACATTTTCTTCCTGTTTCATCATGCACCCGCAGACGCCGACGATAAGCTTCGGATTTTTCCGCTTCATGGCCTTTACAAGCCCAAGGTTGCCGAACAGCCTGTCCTGGGCATTTTCCCTGACGCTGCATGTATTAAATATAACAAGATCCGGATCATCCGTGTTTCCCTGCACAAAAGACATAGTCTTAAGAATGCCGGACAGCTTCTCACTATCCGACTCGTTAAGCTGGCAACCGTATGTCCGGATGCTGAATGTAAATTCATACCCGCGGCTCTGTGCTTCATTATGGTAATTTTGGTATAATGCTTCTGCAAATTTCTTTTGCGCAGCCAGATCTTCTGCCTGAATTACAAATTTCGACAAAGAATACACCTCTTTTTCTTCATTACTGATATCATAGCAGAATACCCGAGGTTTTGTGAATGCGAATCTTGAGGTACAATGGACAAATAAACATAATCGGAGGATCGATCCTTGCTTAACAGCCGCAGCACATCAATTGAATTTAAAAACAACAAGAGCCGTCCAATCCGTTTTACGCTGATTAATGGTGCGCTTTCCATCATTCTGATATTTTCACTCCTCTTTTCGGCATTGTTCTCCTCCGCAGTTTCTGCATCCGGATCAGATTCATCCGGCAATACATCTGACGGAACGTCATCTGCAGGATTGACTGCAGCTGCAGCATCGGGCACGCAGACGCCGATCCTTGATCCGAATGATCCGGATGCCCCCGCCATTGACGGAACGGCTTACGTTTTGTATGACGTACAGTCCGGTACATTCCTTCTGGGAAATAATCAGGATACGCCGCTGGCACCGGCAAGCATCACGAAAGTAATGACCGTTCTCCTTGCTTTTGAGAATCTGAAACTTACGGATACCATAACCGTAACACGCGATATGTACGAAAGCATTCCTGCCGATTATGTGCGGCTCGGTCTTGTGGAAGGTGAGGAAATAACGGTTGAACAGGCACTTTATGCCTGTCTCCTGATTTCTGCAAATGACGCAGCCATGGCCCTTGCCATTAAGATGGGCGGTTCTGTTGACGGTTTCTCCGACATGATGAATACAAAAGCGCTTGAACTCGGCTGTACACAGACGCATTTTACCAATCCCTACGGACTCGCTGATGAATTGCATCTGACATCAGCCCATGACATGGCACTGATCATGGCAGCTGCCATTGAAAACAACATGTATACAAAGATTTCCACTACGGCGAATTATACAATCCCCGCCACAAACAAATTTAACCAGCCGAGAAGTCTTACAAATGCAAACCGGTTCGTATCGACAACCGAATATGCATACGAAAACTATGTCGGAGGCAAAACCGGATTTAATGATTTGTCCGCCTATACGATATGCGCGGGAGCAAAGCTTGACGGGCGAACCCTCATCGGTGTCGTACTTGGCGCGTCCTGCTCAGAGGTCCGATACACCGAACTGATTTCCCTTTTCAGTTACGGTTTTAAGCATTTCAGTACGTCAAGTGTTGATCCGTCTGAATTTGACGCAGTCAAGCAGCAGGTTGTTGATCAGGTAAGCACTGCTGTCAGCGGTGCAGGATATTCTCTGCAGGTGACAAATGCGGCCGCAAGCATCAGCCCCTTCTGCACGACGATGGCAGCAGGCAGCTACGTCTGTACGGCAGACATCAGCCATGCCGTCATTCAGGCAGGCGTACCGACGCAGGTACTTGACCTGCCTCTGTGCCGTCAATACAGCGACGGAACTTCCGTACAGGTCGGAACACTGTCCTTAACCCTCAGCGATTCGAGCGTTGCTTCATCGGCTTCTTCAGCCGAAACAGACAAAGAGCACACAGGCATGGGCACTATTCTCCTGCGCATCGGCATTGTCATATTTATGACAGCAATCATTGGGTTCAGCATTGTCTTTTTCGTCATGCTTCAGAATGAAAAGAAAAGACGCCGCAGCACACGGCGTCCCAACATATTGTAATTTCAGTTCGGCAGCAGCTTTTACATTGGGCCGCCTATAACGTATTGCTTACGGTCGGTTTCCTATTTTTGCTATTCCCCTGCAATCGTGACGTCACGGATGACGATTGACGGAGATCCGATGGATCCTGCATCAGACGGAGGATTAAAAAACAGGTCTGACCCGACTGACTGAATCTTCTGTAAGATTGTGAAGAAATTATCGGCAAGTGTTATCTGATCGACTGCCCTGCCGATTCTGCCGCTCTCAATTAAAAAGCCTTCGCATGACAGGGAAAAATCGCCCGAAACAATATTGGCTCCGGCATGAAGTCCCGCAAGCTCTTTGATCAGCAGGCCGCTTCCCGTCTCGGCTAAAAGCGCATCAAGATCTTTCTCCCCCGGTTCAATATAGAAGTTTGTCGGGCCCACGGATACGGAACCTTTATAGCCGCTCCGAAAGCCGTTGCCTGTCGATTCAGTTCCTGCCTTCGCCGCTGTTTTTCTGTTATGAAGAATTCCGGTAAGCACGCCGTTTTTAACAAGAGTCTTGTTCTGCGTGGCAACGCCTTCGGAATCAAAAGGAATTGCCGTGATACTCTTTTCCATGATTGCATCATCGTGGATGGATACAAAATCAGGCGCAATCCGTGTGTTCATTTTGTCCCCGAGCAGAGAAAATCCTTTTTGAATCAGGTCGGCCGAAAAAATGCCGCAGAAAGTGGAAAGCAGGTCAGCAGCTGCCTCGCTGTCGAGTACGAGTGTATATTTTCCGGAAGCGACGGATGAGGCGCCAAGCTTGCTTACGGTATCTCTCGTAACTTTTGCGGCCAGCTTATCAATGTCCAGTGTCTTTGTGTCCCTTCCGAACCAGTATGCGGAACCCGTCTTTACCTGACCCTTCTCCTCACACCTTGCATCAGCATAAACAAACATGAGATTGCTGGCATGGGAGAGACGCAGTCCGAGAGAATTGCTGATCTCTGATACGGAACTTCCATAGGATACGACGCAGTGGTCAACAGCCGCAATGCGGGAATCAGATTCCAGGATTTTTTTCTCGAGTGCAAGCCCGGTCTGTGCGAAATAATCGAACGGCTGCCGGTCCAGTGACTCGGAAAATACATCTGCCGTGTCATAGGAAGGATCTCCGCCGTATATTGTCTCTTCCTCTTCTGATTCAAGGAGCATGCAGTTCTGGGCGGCCTGATCCAGAAGAAAATCCATTGTCTCATCCGTCAGTTCCTCAGCATAAGCATAACCCATCTGTCCGTTCTGCAGTCCTCGAAAGGAGACGCCCTGCAGTGTGGATGATTCATACATCGAGACTTCCCCCTTCAGAATCTCCACGTCTGAAGACCGGCCGCTCTCAAAAAAGGCTTCCGCCTGTAAAAAGCCTGCCTTTTCGGCACGGGCAAGAAGTGTATCCATGAATTCTTTTGGTTCATAAATCATATGGTATTTCTCCTCATCGATATATCACGGCCGAATCCCGCCGAATGCAGCAGCGCCGCCGAATCTGTATTCTCTGCAGTCAGGATTCCCCGGAATCACTGCCGCCGACTGTGATTTCAGACACGCGGATCATTGGCTGCCCCACATTCGTAGGGATATTACCGCTGATAGATCCGCATACACCCTGTGCAAGCGCAAGATTGGTGCCGACCCTGTCAATATTCATCAGGATCTGCGAGCCTTTCCCGATAAGCGTTGCGCCCCTTACCGGTTCTGCAATCTTTCCGTCACGGATCATATAACCCTCCGTCACGGCAAAATTGAATTCACCCGTAGCGGGATCCACCGATCCTCCGCCCATGTTTGCAGCATATAACCCGTAAGGCGTATCTGCAATAATGTCTTTCGGATCCGTCTTCCCGGATGCTATGTAAGTATTCGTCATTCGTGAAGTAGGCGCGTACTGGTAGTTCTGACGTCTTGAAGACCCAGTCGGAGTCATATTCATACGTCGGCTCCCCAGTAGATCGATCATATATCCCTTCAGGATTCCATTCTCAATTAGAACATTCCGAGCGGAATCACTGCCCTCGTCGTCAATCGCTATACTTCCCCACTCACCTGGCATTGTACCGTCGTCAAGAGCCGTGACAAGCGGACTTGCGATCTGTGTGCCGAGCCTGCCGTCAAAAACGGATGCATGTACACCGACAGACGTTGCTTCAAGACTGTGTCCGCATGCTTCGTGGAAAATAACGCCGCCGAAGCCGTTGTCAATTACGACAGGCATCTTTCCTGACGGGCAGGATTTTGCAGAAAGCATGGTAACCGCAATCCGCGCAGCTTCCCTTGCCGTTTCCTCAATCGGATATGCCTCGCAAAACTCAAATCCTTTTCCGGCGCCCGGCCCGAAATACCCGCTCTGCTTCTCCGTTTCAGAGGAGGCAACCGCCTCGATGGTAAAGCGTGTCCTTGCGCGCTCGTCCGTCCGGTACAGGCCGTCCGAATTCGCAATCCATACTTTTTTCTCCGTATCGCCGAATGATGCGCTTGTCTGCGTGATCAGGGAATCATATTCACTGGCAGCTGCACAGGCTCTCCGAAGGACGTCCGCCTTGCGTGACTTATTCACGCTCGAAGGCGGCAGGACGCACGGATTACTTACAAAGGACACGCAGGGTGTCAGATGCACTGTCATGCCGAGCGGAACCGTCTGCAGCGACGCAGACGCATCGGATGCCATCCGGATCAGATTCTCTTCACGGATATCATTGGAAAATACATATACACATTTGGTTTTATCGAGGATGCGGATACCGACGCCGAAATCGACTCCGGAGCTTACCTTGTCAACGCGGCCGTTGATAAAGGAAATGCCCGACCCTCTTGACTCCTCCATATATAACTCGGCAAAATCTCCTCCGCGTGAAAGAGCAGCCTGCAGAACACGTTCTATTGTACTGTCAGAAAGCATATAAGCCCTCCCTTTTCATAAATCTAAAACAATTGTACCATAGATTATTCGGCCTTCTTTTTTTAAAACAAAAAAGTACCCGGCAGAACCTTCTGCGGTAAGCATTTACCGTCTCTGACCTGCCGGGCCTCTTTTGACTTGATTATACGAAATCCGGGAAGGACTATTTGTAATTTCTTTTGATCTTTTTCGATGTGGTCTTGTCGAATTCCGTATCGCGGAAAGTAACCCTGCGGATATGCTTATAGGAAACGAGCTGCTGGTTCACTTTCTTAACTTCCTCATCAACGAGCTTCTGTATGGCCGCGGGATCCGGATTCTCGCCGAGCTTATCTTTGACGGCTTCCATATTCGGGAAAACTTCAGCTGAGACGATAATATCACCTTTTCCGTCATCCTCACCGGATACGAGCGATTCGACAACATACTCGGACCGGGAAAGAAGGGATTCAATTTCTTCAGGAAAAATATTCTTTCCGTTTTTGGAAATAATAACGTTCTTCTTTCGTCCTGTTATAATGACAAATCCATTCTCATCAAGATAGCCGAGATCGCCTGTATGATAGAATCCTTCCCCGTCGATGGCGCCTTTTGTTGCTTCCGTGTTCTCATAATAGCCGAGCATGACGTTTGGTCCCCTACCGATAATTTCCCCGATTCCATTCTCGTCCTTGTCAATAATTCTGATGTCAACGCCGGGAAGCGCAAGGCCGGCGGCACGGTTGTTGAAATCGACATCACGGTTCAGTGCCAGTATCGGAGCACATTCCGTAAGACCGTATCCCTGTACGCAGTGGATTCCCATGTCCTGCATGTCCTGAAGAATCTGCGGATTGATTCCGGCTCCGCCGGAAATGATCATGCGGAGGCTTCCGCCGAAATTGTCATGTACAGGCTTAAAGATTTTTTTCCTGATATCAATGCCGACCAACCGCAGTGCCTTGGTAAGCTTTATGCCGAACCGGAACTTGCGTGCCGATTTCCTGTCTGCCGCAGCCTTCTTCATGATCATGCGGTGCATCATTTCAAGCATCAGCGGAACAACAAGAATCATTGTCGTCTTGCTTTCCTGCATGTTTTTGGCGATATACCGGAATCCTTCGCACTGGGCGATTGTACAGCCGCGGTAAACCTGGCAGAGAAATCCGCAGGTACACTCATATGTATGGTGAAGCGGCAGCACCGACAGGAAGATATCTCCGGGCCCGATATACAGCATTGAACACATGCCTTCCAGGTTTGCCGTTATATTATGCTGGGAAAGCATAACGGCTTTTGCCTTATCGGTTGTACCTGAAGTAAACAGGAGGATCGTCATGGCATCCGGGTCAATTTCAGCATCAAGGAAATCGCGGTTCCCTTCATCGAGAAGTTTATTGCCTCTCGCCAGCAGATTCCAGAAATAATATGTATTGTCCTTCTCTTCGATCTCATCCATACAGACAAAATGCTTGACGGTCGGAATTTCATCACGGATCTCATCGATGACGGACTGCTTGGAAGCCGAATAGATCAGGCAATCGGAAAAAGAACGATTCAGGAGGCTCGCGATTTCATGTTTCGGAAGCTCCTTGTCAAGCGGAACAACAATTCCGGTTCCGTTTGTCACGCTCAGGTAAGATACATACCACTCATAGCGGGTCTCGGCAAGAATGGCTACACGGCTGCCGGATCCCGACATATTTGTAAGCGCCGTACCGAATGCGTTAACGTCACTGCTGTACTGTTTGTATGAAATATTGGTATAGTTCTCACCCTTATTCTTCTTGATCATGAATACAGCTTTATCCTGATACAGCTTAACGCTCTGCTGAAGCATATCACGCAGATCTCTGATCTTGCGAACCTCATATAATGGTATGTTTTTCATATTCTGCCCCCTTAAGATCACAAATCTACTCTGCATACCGGATTGTTCGGCCGATTTATGTAAAAACAGTATAGCCGATGAAATCTGCGGTTACAATCCATGTACGTAATACTTCAAATTATGGGATTTTGTAGTGATCCAACAGCTTTTTTATCTGTTTCGGATTATCTTCAAGCCGGGAAAGAGCCTGCCAGAATTCGGCAGAATGATTCATGTAATACAGATGGGTGAGCTCGTGGCAGATGACATACCGGAAGAGTTCGTCCGGAAGGAAATCCAGATAGCCGTTCAGAGATATGTTGCCGAGTGAGGAACAGGATCCCCACCTTGTCTTTGAAAAGCGGATGAATATACGACGGGGTTTTCTACCCGGATACTCCTGTAAAAATGAGACGGCTTTACTCCGTACCTGACGCGCATGCAGTTTTTTCTGTGCGCCGTCAAGCTCGGGAAGGAGAATCCTGTCGCTTGTCTGTCTCTGGTGTACGCGTATCCAGTTCTGTTTCTGGTCAACAAAAGATTCAATTTTGGCCAGACTGACGTGATAAGGTGCATAAACGATTACGTTTGCATCGTCGGCTATGTGGATGGTTACTGTTTTCCTTTTCTTCCGCAGAAGCAGGAACGGTATGGAATTTGCAGGGGATACATATCTGACATACCCGCTTTTCATGAATGACTCCTCTCAGATGAACGGCAATCAGACTCAAAATCCGGGAGCAGGTGCATATCCCTTTGCTATCGCCATTTCTGCGCGTTCCCGTGCTTTGCCGCCGAGCGCAATCTGCTCGGTAATATAGTTCGGGTGAGATGCAAGGAAAGTCTTCATAAATCCTTTCGGATCATCCATGAAAGACCTGATTACTGCCAGCTGTTCATCCGTAATGTCGCCGTGATCCCTGGCATGTTCAAAAAGCGAGATTTCAATTCCGGCAAAGGAGTGAAGGCGTACACCTTCTTCAAGCAAAACTTCACGTCCTCCCTGCTTTCTGTCAACAACAGCAATCGTATCATCCATAATAGCACCAAACTCGCGGATCACTGGGATCCAGGCGCGGGTATAACTGGAAGCTTCCGTAACAAGGTCGGCAATATGCAGCGCACGTTTTCCGGCAAGAGCTGTCTCATATACGGGTACCGTCTTTTTGAAATCAGCATCCGTATAAACTGCCTGCATATCCTTAAAAATGGAAAGATGCGGTTTTTTCAGGAAGTAGGCCGGAAGCAGAGAAAAGAAAAAGTCACGGCGCTCACCGCCGGAGATAAAATCAAAATCCAGGGTCTGTGCTTCCTGTACGATCATGTCGGTGACAAGACGGAATGTCTCGCTTTTTTCGTACTGACGCAGCAGGTCCTGCAGGATAAACTGAGGGAAAGCCAGACGGTCGTCAAGCGCAGCTTCCTCAATCAGGAGAAGGAGCTTCAGTGCGTCCTCTTCGTTGCTATACAGAAAATGCGTGTTGATAAAGAACGGCCCGAAAGTTCCGGATGTATACCAGAATGGCCGGTCAGGTTCACAGACGCGGATGGCATTTGTGGCAAAAAGAGCTTCAATAATCGGATTTTTCATCTTGCTGCCCTTACGCAGGCCTTATTTCTGGCTGCGGTTCCTTTCCTGTTTCGATTATTTATGCATGCTGTCTGCGGCAGTCACCAAAGTGTAAGCGCGCCGGTCAAAGAAGAGATATTTTCAATCCCGTTGTCCTTTGCATATGCATGCAGTCCTTCAACTATATTCGCACATGCAGCAGGGTGAAGTAAAGAGGCCGTGCCGATTTCAACGGCAGATGCTCCCGCAAGCATAAACTCAATCACATCATCCGATGTCATAATTCCGCCGACCCCGACAATCGGGATAGACAGTACTCGGTAACATTCCTGAACCATGCGGAGCGCCACGGGTTTGACGGCGGGTCCGGAAAGACCGCCTGTATTGTTCTGCAGTATCGGCTTACGGGTCTTAATGTTAATGGCAAGCCCCAGCAGCGTATTAATCATGACAACGGCATCACCGCCGGCTTCCTGGGCTGCGAGGGCCGTAGCCGTAATCGATGTGACATTCGGTGTCAGTTTGATCCAGAGCGGCTTATCGGTAAGGCCTCTGACCGCACGCACCATGGAGTATACCCCTTCTTCCGTCGCACCGATCGTCATGCAGCCTTCCCTGACATTGGGGCATGAAAAATTCAGCTCGAGAGCATCCACGGCCATGCCGGGGGCACCAAGCTTATCAACCATTCTCTGGTAGTCCTCCGTGCAGTGACCGGCCACATTTACGATAACGCGCGTACCAAGCCCGTTCATAAACGGCAGTTCCTTCTCAAGGAATTTGTCGAGTCCCGGATTCTGCAGCCCGACACTGTTAAGCATGCCGGACGGCGTCTCTGCGACGCGGCAGCCGGGGTTACCTTCCCGCGGCAAAAGAGTAAGTCCTTTTGAACAGATACCTCCGACCTTTGACAGATCGACGTATTCCGACAGTTCACGCCCGAATCCGCATGTACCGGATGCGAGCAGGACCGGATTCTGAAAATCAAGATTTCCGACACGGACAGACAAATCTACCATATAACCTCCGATGCATTCATAACCGGTCCCTCTTTGCAGCACCGCACATGATGGAATGGAATTCCCTGCTCCTTAGCCTTTACTTTGCATACACAGACAAGGCAGATTCCGATACCGCATGCCATGCGCTTCTCAAGCGATACCTGACAAGGCAGTCCTTTTTCCACGGCCCACTCGCTGACCTTTCTCATCATAATTTCCGGGCCTACGGTTAACACGGCCGCATCCCTGTAATCCTCTTCCATAAGCAGACAGAGTGCGTCGATCACAGTTCCCTTAATGCCGAAATCTCCCTGATCGGAAGAGAATAGCGTCTTTCCGGAAACAGCCTGGAATTCTTTCAGCAGAATGGCATCCTGCATGCTCCTGAATCCATTGATGCTGATGGCAGGAATGCCGAGATCCTTAGCCTTCTGCAGCACGAAATACAGCGGATATATGCCTGTGCCTCCGCCGATGCAGATGATTTTACGGATGCCCTCCAGTGAAAAGCCGTGCCCAAGGGGCCCGAGGATATTGAATACATCACCGATACCGGCCGCAAGGATATCCTTCGTCCCCGCTCCGACCTCGTGAACACCGATGGAAAACGTACCGTTCACGGGATCCGTCATACATATCCCGAAAGGCCGCTTCAGAAAATAGCGGCAGGATACGTTGACAAACTGACCGGGCTGCGCCCTGTCTGCAATCGCCGGACAGGAAAAGGTCAGCATGGCATTTCCTGTGCCAAGAAATTTTTTACTCACAAGAGCAGCTTCATATTCCTGTTCCATAATCCACCTGCAGATTCCATTTGTATTTTCTTCATTTTACGCTCATTACCGGGAAGCTGATTCCATGCAGAACAGATTTTACTTACTCAGCATTTTGTTTTCCGGAGGCGTCTCATTCTCCGGCAGCTCGTTGTTCCGCGTAGCAGATACGATTTTTGCGAATCGTGACAGCTCGTAAGCAACAAGGTCCGTTGGCTTGATTCCGCGCTCGAGGCATTCAATGACTGCAACAAGCGTATCAAGTGAAGTAATTGTCGGGACGCCATGTTCGATACAGGTTCTTCTCAGGCGGAATCCGTTATTAACCATAGCTGCTCCGTTGGACTCCGTGTTGATCAGGAGCTTGATTGTCCCGTTGGCAACATAATCGATGGTGTTGGGCGATGCTTCCTCCATTTTCCGGACGCTGCTTGTAGGAATTCCCGCTTTATTCAGATAGTTGGCTGTGCCGCCCGTTGCATAAAGTTCATAGCCAAGGCTCATGAGCTTATCCGCGAGGGGAATCAGATCCCGCTTGTCACTGTCACGAACCGTCATCATGACACCTTCGCCCTTTATCGGAAACTTAAATCCGGATGCGAGGATAGCTTTGTACATTGCCTGCGCATAACTGGTTGAAAGACCGAGTACTTCACCTGTACTCTTCATCTCCGGCCCGAGGCTTACGTCGACATCATGGAGCTTTTCAAAAGAGAACACGGGCGCCTTGATCGCATACACCCACGGATAGCGTGCGTATAGGCCCGTTCCGTATGAAAAATCAGAAAGTGATCCGCCAAGCATGATCTTCGTGGCCACATCGACAATCGGGATTCCGGTTACCTTGCTGATATATGGTACGGTTCTTGAAGATCTCGGGTTGACTTCAATGATATATACTTCGTCGTTATACAGGATAAACTGTATATTTACGAGTCCGATGACATGGAGGGACATTGCAAGCTGTCTTGTGTATTTTACAATTGTGTCCCTGATATGGTTCGGAATGTAAGCCGGGAATATGGATATGGAGTCGCCGGAATGGACCCCGGCCCTTTCAAGGTGCTCCATGATGCCCGGTATCAGAATATCTTTGCCGTCGCAGACCGCATCCACTTCCATCTCGACACCGCGCAGGTACTTGTCGACAAGTATGGGGTGCTCCTGCTCCACAAGGTTGATAATGCGCATGTATTCAATCATTTCACTGTCGTTATATACAATGGCCATTCCCTGCCCGCCAAGGACGTAGGACGGGCGGACAAGAACCGGGTATGACAGTTCGTTGGCTGTTCTGATTGCTTCTTCGGCCGTAAAGACGGTGCCTCCGTCCGGCCTTTTAATGTGGTATTTCTCTAAGATCGCATCAAAGCGCTCCCTGTCTTCCGCAGCATCAACCATATCAGCAGATGTGCCGAAAATCGGCACTCCCATATCGGATACGGCCTTAATCAGCTTAATGGCTGTCTGTCCGCCGAACTGGCAGATACAGCCGTCGGGCTTCTCGTTTTCTACGATTGCACGTACATCATCAGCTGTAAGCGGCTCGAAATACAGCCGGTCGGATGTGTCGAAATCCGTAGATACGGTTTCCGGATTATTGTTTACGATAATCGCTTCATAGCCTATTTTCCGTAAGGCCCACACGGAATGGACCGAACAGTAGTCGAACTCAATGCCCTGGCCGATACGGATCGGGCCGGATCCCAGAACAAGCACTTTTTTGCGGTCTGTACGGACTGCCTCGTTGTAACGGTCAAATGTTGAGTAGTAATACGGCGTGACGGCCTTGTATTCGCCGGCGCATGTATCAACCATCTTGAAAGTGTGCAGAAGTCCCAGCGACTTGCGGCGGTCACGGATATATTCCGCATCATTCTTCGTAAGGCGCGCGATATAGGAATCTGTAAAGGCCATCTTAACCGCCCGTGTAAGCAGTTCATCGGACAGCAGACCTGAATCGGCGCTGTTTATCAGGGCCTCTTCTGTATTTACCAGATTGCTGAGCTTGTTTAAAAAGAACTTATCAACCCGTGTCAGTTCGTAGAGCGACTCAACTGTATACCCTCTCCTGATCGCCTCGGCAAGTACGAACATCCGCATATCATCGACTATCAGCAGCCTTGCATCAAGCTGTTCAGCCGTCAGGGAGTGGATCGTCGGCACAAGAAGACCATATATATTCTGCTCGAGCGAACGGATCGCCTTCATCAGCGATGCTTCAAATGTATTCGCAATGGACATGATTTCGCCGGTCGCCTTCATCTGTGTACCCAGAGTCCTTTTCGCTTTGACGAATTTATCAAAAGGGAACTTCGGAATTTTGGTGACGATATAGTCGAGCGCAGGTTCAAAACATGCTTTTGTGCAGCCTGTTACTTCATTCGGGATTTCATCAAGGGAATATCCGCAGCCGATTTTGGAAGCAACTTTTGCTATCGGATAACCGGTCGCCTTTGAGGCGAGAGCCGATGATCTCGAAAGTCTCGGGTTTACTTCAATGACTGCGTAATCCGGATCTGTCGGATGCTTGGCAAACTGGACATTGCATCCACCGACGATCTGCAGCTCCTCGACGATTTTGAGTGCCGACGTACGAAGCGTCTGGTATTCAATGTCAGTAAGCGTCTGTGCCGGCGCAACGACAATCGAGTCACCCGTATGGATTCCGACCGGGTCGAAGTTCTCCATCGAACAGATTGTGATTTTGTTGCCTTTTGCATCACGGACAGCTTCAAATTCAATTTCCTTCCATCCTGCAATGCTCTTTTCAATGAGGACCTGGTGGACGCGGCTGACCGATAGTCCGGTCGGAGCAATTTCCATCAGCTCCTGTTCATTCTTTACAATTCCGCCGCCTGTGCCGCCTAATGTAAATGCAGGGCGCACAATAACAGGATATCCGATTTCAAGGGCAATCCGTTTGCAGTCCTCAACGGTCTGCGCCGTCTCAGACGGGATGCACGGCTCATTTATCCGAAGCATGGCTTCGCGGAAGTCCTCACGGTCCTCGCCCATCTTGATGCCCTTTGCCTGCGTTCCCATCAGAATTACACTCTGCTGTTCGAGGAAACCTGATTCAGATAATTCCATGGCAAAGTTCAGCCCTGTCTGTCCGCCCAGGGATGCAAGGAGACCGTCGATTTTTTCATCGATGATGAGCTTCTTAATCACATCGATCTGCAGAGGCTCAAGATACACTTTGTCAGCCATGTCCGGATCTGTCATAATCGTTGCCGGATTGCTGTTAACAAGTACCGTATAAAAGCCTTCTGCCTTTAAAGCCCGGCACGCCTGCGTACCGGCATAGTCAAATTCGGCTGCCTGTCCGATTATAATCGGGCCTGAGCCTATGACCATAACCCTCGTAACGTCACTTCTTCTTGGCATACTTTATCTCCTTTGGCTGTCTGTCATATTATCATGCCGGCAAAACGGTCTATATTTATTCAGTCATCTGTATTATTATACGCATAGCTGCGGCTGATTTCAATTTGTATTTTTGCGCTGCTGAAAATCATACAGGTTCCTGTCCGACTCTTTTTGCAATGGCCAGGTTCAGGTCATTCTTCATGCGGACGGCTTCTTCATATGTCGCCTGCTGGAAGTCCATCGGTTTCAGGTCGCTGCGCTTCATATATGCGCACATCAGGCTTCTTGAAGCATTGACGATTGCTCCGCGGCCGGATGCGTCAAAATTGACAGCTGCCGAATCTGCGCTTCCTCCCTGCGCGCCGTATCCGGGTACCAGAATCAGGGATTTCGGCATGATCTGCCTGAGGACTGCAGCCTGTTCCGGCCAGGTTGCTCCGACAACAGCCCCGACGGAACTGTATCCGGATTCTCCTGCAAGGTCTTCGCCCCAGTCAGCTACCTTTTTTGCCACTTTCTCGTACAGCGGACGTCCGTCGTCCATCAGAAGATCCTGGAAATCGCCGGCTGAGGGATTTGAAGTTCTGACAAGGATATACATACCTTTTCCTTTTGCTTTGGCCACATCCATGAAAGGCTTGATGCCGTCGATTCCAAGATAAGCATTCAGCGTAATTGCGTCCGCATCGAACATGGCCTCGGCCGTCTTATCCCAGAGAGATGTTTCACCGATAATGGCATTGGCATAGGCCGAAGCAGTGGAACCAATATCGTTGCGTTTGGCGTCCGCTATAACAAGCATGCCTTTGTCCTTTGCATAGGCAATCGTGCGTCGAAGCGCATCCATGCCGTGCACCCCGTACATCTCGTAATATGCAAACTGCGGTTTCACTGCAGGAATGATCCCGGCTACGGAATCAATCAGCATCCGGTTGAATTCGAATATTGCCTCTGCCGTTGCAGTCTGCCTGTTTTCAGACTCCCTTCCGCAGCGGGAAAGGATTTCCTCGGGGATATAGTCGACGAGGGGGTCAAGGCCCATAACGGTCGGGTTGGAAAGCGCAGAAATACGCCCGGTCAGACGGTCAGCAAAGTTTTTCATATGTGATTTTTCCTCCTGAAATGGTAAGAAGCGTTTCTCCGTACAGGGTGTATCCGTCAAAAGGTGTATTTCTTCCCTTTGTGAGCATCTTTTCCTTATCGAATACAAAGCTGCTGTCGAGGTCAAAAATTGATACGTCTGCGGGTGCACCGTATGCCAGTGTTCCTCTTCCGAGTCCGAAAAGGTTTGAAGGGTTTACAGACATACAGTCGACAAGATCCCGGAGCGTTATGATGCCCGGGCGCACCAGGTATGTATATCCCAGCGCAAACGCCGTCTCAAACCCTACGATTCCGTTATTGGCAAGTGAAAATTCAAGCTCTTTCTCGTCGGTGTGGTGCGGCGCATGGTCAGTCACAATCAGATCGAGCGTCTTGTCCTTAATGCCCTCTATGACAGCCTGCCTGTCCTCTTCCGTCCGAAGCGGCGGATTCATTTTTGCATTCGTATCAAATCCAAGACAGGCCTCCTCAGTAAGGACAAAATAATGCGGGCACGTCTCGGCTGTAATTTTTGCACCGCGCGACTTCGCTTCGCGGATCATGCGTACCCCGCCCTTTGTGCTGACGTGGCAGATATGGATTGGAAGCTTCAGATACTCGGCAACAACTATGTCACGGGCGATCATGACGTCCTCTGCAGCGGAAGGAATTCCGCGGAGGCCGAGCTCTGTCGAAATCTCTCCTTCATTCATGGCACCTTCTGCGAGGGATGGTTCTTCACAGTGGTTGAGCACAGGTATTGCAAAATCAGATGCATACTGCAGAACTTTTCGAAGAAGGTCGGCTGTCTCAATCGGGCGGCCGTCATCGGAAACCGCAACGATTCCCTCTTCCTTCATAAGCCCGAACTCAGCAAGCTCTCTGCCCTTCAGCCCTTTGCTTGCGGCGCCGATCGGGAAAACATTGGCATAGCCCTCTCTCTTTGCTTTTGTAACAATACTCCGGACAACGGACGCATTGTCGCAGACGGGATTTGTATTCGGCATGCAGCATACGGATGTAAACCCGCCTTTTGCAGCACTCCTCGTTCCTGAAACAATATCCTCCCTGTACTCATAGCCGGGTTCGCGCAGGTGGCAGTGCCCGTCAATCAGCCCGGGCAGTACGGCTGCCCCGTTTAAGTCAATCGTCCTGTCAGCATCTCCGTTCAATTTTTCCGTAAAAAGTCCGTCTTCTATGAACAAGTCGGAGGGAGCAGAAACACCCATGATTTTACCGTTCTTCAAGTGAATTCTCATTCCTGATTCCTCCTTGCGATTAAGAGATAGAGCACGGCCATACGCACAGCCACACCGTTTGTAACCTGTTCGTTGATAACCGACTGCGGGCAGTCATATACGACAGTCGGCAGTTCAACGCCGTGATTGCACGGACCCGGATGCATGACAATGGCACCCGGCTTAGCCAGGGCAAGTGTCTCCGGATCAATTCCATAATATCTCGAGTATTCGGTAACCGAAGGGAAAAGAGATTTGGTCTGCCGCTCAAGCTGCAGGCGGAGACCCATGACAGCATCAGCGCCGGAAACAGCCTCCTGTACATTTTTGCAGATTTTGCAGCCCATCTTATCCATTCCGGGCGGCATCATTGTCGCAGGTCCGGCAATCCGTACATGCGCGCCCATCTTTGTGAGTCCGATTGCATTGCTCCTTGCAACACGGCTGTGGTAAATATCACCGCAGATTGCGACTTCGAGTCCGGTAAGGGAGCCGTATTTTTCCTTCATTGTAAACATGTCAAGAAGAGCCTGCGTCGGATGTTCATTCATGCCGTCACCGGCATTCACCACGGAAGCCTTCAGGTGAGGAGCAATGAAGTGCGGTGCCCCGGACTGACTGTGGCGCATGATAATTATATCGGTCGCCATCATATCGATTGTCCTTGCCGTATCCATGAGGGACTCACCCTTGTTGATGCTGCTGCCTGACGCTGCAACGTTGGCGCTCGCCGCTCCCATGAACTTGGAAGCCATTTCGAAGGAAAGCCTTGTCCTTGTACTGTTCTCGTAAAAAAGAGTCACTATGGATTTTCCCTGAAGATGGGAAGTCTTTTTGTTTCCGGACTTCAATACCATCTTCATAAGTTCTGCCGTATTCAGGATTTCGGCAATTTCTTCCGGAAGGAGCTCCTTCATGCCGAGAAGATCTTTGTTTCTTAGCTTCATGCCCGCACCTCGTCACAGAGGACCACACGGTCCTGTCCGTCAATTTCCTTAAGTTCCACATGAATCGATTCTGAGGTAGATGTCGGAATATTCTTTCCGACAAAATCAGGACGGAAAGGAAGCTGACGGTGTCCCCTGTCAATCATGATAGCCAGCTGAATCGCAGCAGGTCTTCCCATGTCAAAAATTGCCTCGATGCCGGCCCTGACCGTGCGTCCCGTAAAAAGAACGTCATCAATCAGAATAATCGTCTTGTCATTGATGTTGAATGGAATGTCCGTACCGTTCACCACCGGGTGTGAACTGAGCTTAGAGAGGTCATCCCGATAAAAGGTAATGTCAAGGATTCCGACAGGCGGCTTCTCCCCTTCAATCTGCTCGAGGATATTCTCGATACGGCGGGCCATCGGGACCCCCCTGCGCTGAATTCCGATTAATACCAAATTGGAAAGCCCCTTGTTTTTCTCAACGATCTCATGCGCAATACGCGTCAATGCGCGCTGTACGGCTGTACCGTCCATTAAAATGGATTTCTCATAGATCTCCGGCATTTCTTACCTCCTGCTGCGGCTTCTGTTGCAGCCGCTCTCCATAGTCTCTGGAAGCAAGATCCCGTGAATAAGATACAAAAAAAGCCTCTCCGACATCTTATGTGCGGAAGGCTGTTATATGCGCAAATCGCCCGCTTAAAAAGCGAGCCGCTATCATAATCACCCTTCCAGACCTCACGGGATCTAAGTTAAAAGGTTCCTGTCCCGAAAATAATAAACTATTCGTTGACACTTTTCAAGATGCTGTGATAAACTTTTCAAGGACATAACGAGGGGATGTGGCGGAATCGGCAGACGCAGCAGACTCAAAATCTGCCAATAGTAATATTGTAAGGGTTCAAGTCCCTTCATCCCCACCAAAAGCAACCGATGCCCTGTTCACTTAACGCTTGCGCTAAGTCATTCACAGGGCATCGGTTTTTTTGTCTCTTTATAGGAGCTTTTTGCTATCTTTCCATATCCTGTCGGAAACGCCGACGTGCAATGCTGCAGAATAACAGCCGGCAGTACGGATCATATACATATTTGTTTATTCTCCTGCGGGAAAGTCCGTGGATGCTGCCAGCTCGGTCTGCGTTTCAAAATCCGCAACACGGGCTTTCAGCGTGGAAATTGTGTTTGCAAGTGCCTGGGAGCCAAGTACCATGCGCATCGGTGCAGGCTCTCTGTCGACGCTCTCAATGATACGGGCAGCCATACGGGCCGGATCACCCGGGGCCAGGCCATTGGCAGGATCAAGCATTTTCCGGAAGCTGTGTGCCGGATTGCCTTCGTATTCCGGCATGAGATTTGCAACCTTTGCACTGCCGTAACGGAACTCGGTACGGGCTCCGCCGGGCTCAACAAGCGTTACGCCGATGCCGAAAGGCTGGACTTCCTGTGCAACTGCTTCACAGAAACCTTCGATGCCGAATTTTGTGGCATGGTACATCGAGTTGCCGGGAAATGCTACCTGACCGCCATAGGAAGAAAGCTGAATAATGCGTCCGCCGCCCTGTGCCCGCAGATGCGGAATTGCCGACCGGATCATCTGTATGGAGCCGGTCAGATTAGTGGCGATTATCAGATCAACTTCGACATCTGAAAGCTCCTCTGCCGCACCGAACAGACCGTAACCGGCATTATTCACCACAACATCGATGCGGCCTGATTTTTCGAAGGAACGTTCCACGAGTGCATGAATGGCAGGAACATCCGTTACATCCAGAATCTCACATGTAAATGTGTCCGGATACTTTCCAAGCAGGTCTGCAACCTTACTTTTGCTGCGGACAGTGCCGATAACCCTGTCACCTTTTTCAAGAAGCTGGCGGGTCAGCTCATAGCCGAATCCGCTGCTTATTCCTGTAATTAACCAAGTACGATGTTTCATAATAAAATCTCCATTTACTTTAATTTGCCGTATTCGTCATCCGTGACAGCTTCAAACCATTCATTTGAACTGCTTTCTGCAGGGATTTCAACGGCAAGATGTGCAAACCAGCTGTCTTTTGCAGCCCCGTGCCAGTGTTTTATTTCCGGCAGAATACTGACAACATCGCCCGGATGCAGCTCCTGCGCTGGCTTGCCCCACTCCTGGTAGTAGCCACGGCCGGCTGTTACGAGAAGTATCTGACCGCCCTTGTGATGGATGTGCCAGTTATTGCGGCAGCCTGGCTCGAAAGTGACATTTCCGATTGGAACGCCTGCAGTTGTCAGCATATGCAGATGCGCCTCGCCGATAAAATATTTACTGAACATTTCCGGCAGTTTATCTCCGATCGGAAAAACTGCTCCATTGCTTAAATCATTCGCCTGATTCATAGTATCCTTCTTTCAAGATTTTGGTATTATTGGGCCTGCGCTGCAGCGTCCGTGACACAGCGCAGAGCGTTGAGGCTGCGAGGATAGCCGATAAACGGAAGGAACTGGGAAATGACCTTAATAAGGAACTGCCTGTCGTTTCCAAGCCTTATATTGGCAGCGGCATGACTGGTAAGCTGTGGTTCACAGCCTCCCTGCGCTGCCAGGAAGCAGAACGTGACCATCTCGCGCTGCCTGCAGGTAAGACCCGAGCGGGTGTAGTAATCACCGAAACAGTTATCCGTCAGCCAGTAATTGATGTGCCGGCTCTCTTCCGGACCGGACTTCCAGAAATCCTGCATTCCGGTACCGAATATATCTACCTGCGCCTTTGTGCCGGCCTCACGGCGGTTATCCGCTGCAGTGGCTGACTGTCCGTCAAGCGGCAGCCTGATACCGCACGTTTCCAGTACCTCATTGACAGCTTTCAAAAACGGAAACACGCGTCCGATTCCCAGATAGGCCGTAGACTGATATACGATTTCTTTTACTTCCACAGGCGTTACGCCGAAGTTCAGCGCGGCGGGTACCATGGCACGGAACTCGTCAATTGCCTGACTGCCCAGCAAAACAGACAGAATTGCCATAAAGCGGGTGCGGTCGTCCAGATCGTCCTGATTTACTACTTCATCAAATGCAAAATTGTCAAACAGCTCAATGAACTCCGGGTCTGTCTCTAAAAACTCAGATACATAGCCGGGGAACATCTTTTCGTGATATGCTTTTGCTTTTTCCGTAATCGCCATACGAAATACCTCTTTCTTTGCAATAAATTATTGTTTACAGGCACATCGTAAAAATATTTTCAATGTCCTTTTGATTCAACGGCTTGAAGCCGGGCAGTACGCCGCCCATGCAGGCTTTCCGTGCCATAATGGAAAAATTACTGTCATCTATTCCGATCTCCGAAAAGCTGCATTTCAGTCCGAGCGTGCCATACAGGAAATCAGACAGCAGTTCAATGCTCATTCTGGCAGCAGCCATTGGCTCCGTATTCTTATCGATTCCAAAAACATTTACACCGAATTGAAAGAACTTGGAAGCCGTTGTTTCGTCGAGAGTGTATTCCATCCATCTGGGTGTCAGAATGGCAAGGCCTAATCCATGGGTAATATCATAAATGGCAGACAGCTCGTGCTCCATTGGATGGCAGCTCCATGCCTGACGCTTTCCCCCGTTTACAAATCCGTTAATGGCCCAGGAACCTGCCCACATTAAATTGGCACGGGCTTCATAGTTGTCCGGTTCTTTCATGGCGGCAGGTGCATATTTGATAACCGTTTTAAGCAGGCCTTCCATCACCGTATCGAGCATATACAGGTCCTGATTCATATTAAAATAGACTTCCATGATGTGAGAAATCATATCCGCTGCGCCGCAGGCGGTCTGGTAAGGACTGACCGTATACGTATTAACCGGATCAAGGAACGACACTTTCGGCTGCATGACCGGGAAAAGCAGACCGATTTTGTCCTTCGTTTCGGGGTTGCTGATGACCCCGCCGCAATCCATCTCGGAGCCTGTTGCGGAAAGTGTCAGTACAGTCAGTACAGGCAGGCATTTCTCAACCGGGGTTTTGCGGAGAAGAATGTCCCAGGCATCACCGTCATAGAATGCTGCGGCACCAATATACTTGGTCGCGTCAATGACAGAACCGCCGCCGACAGCAAGAAGCACATCGATCTTCTCTTTTCTGCATATGTCAGCACCGGCGTTGACGGATGCTACACGCGGGTTAGGGTCTATGCCTGACAGTTCAAAGAGATCAAGACCGGCTTTCCGGATTTCGGCTGTGACCTTATCATACAGTCCGGTCTTTTTGATCGAACCGCCGCCGTATACCAGCAGCACACGCTTTCCGTAATGAGCCAGCTCGGGTCCTAGATTTTCCAGCTGGTTTTCACCAAAATAGACTCGGGTAGGGATGTCATAAATAAAGTTGTTCATATTGTATCCTTTCAAAATTGAAAATTATCTCTACCGTTTGACAGATTGCTGTATCCGTTTTTGATGAAATATTTTCTTCTCAAACCTGATGTAAAAAGCATACAATCTGGAGTTGACTCCAAGTCAAGCTGTTTTTGAAAATTTATGTGTAAAATGAAAAGGTAACTTCTTGATTGCAGTACTTAATTCGTGTTTGAAGAAATTAGTCTTGCACTAAGTTTTGGTAAAATGGTTAAGCAGTGGATTCCTCCTGAACTTGGAGGATGTTATGTCTCAGATGAATTACAACCGAAAGCACCTGACCACAACTCAACGTATTCTGATCGAAAAGGGGCTGATGGATGGGGCAAGTTTTGCCTCGATTGGCAGGACCATCCACAAACATCCGAGTACGATCGCAAAGGAGGTCAAGAAATATCGCTTCTTTCCAAAGCCTGAAGTGACCGGCAGCAAGTTGCCCTGCGAATTTAAAAAGAACTGTCAAATCCGTTTCCTTTGCGATCGAAAGGACTGCACCAACCTCTGTAAAAATTGTTATAACCCAGCAAAAGAGGCTGACTGCAGAGAGCTTTGTCCAGACTATACCGTCAAAATCTGTCCTCGGATACGCAAGGCGCCATATGTCTGCAATGCCTGTCCTAAGCTGAAACGATGCACCTTGAAACATGCGCTTTATTCTGCTCAACAGGCCGATGAGGACGCCCAAAACCTTCTGATTACCTGTAGGGACGGAATTAACCAGTCCCCCGCCGATATTGCCATGCTGGATGGGTTGATCTCCCCCTTGCTGAAGCAAGGCCAGTCACTGGCACACATTTATGCCCACCACGGACATGAGATCCCTTGCAGCCGGAGAACGCTCTACAACTATATTGATAGGGGCGTGTTCACCGCCAGAAATATCGATCTGCGGCGTCGGGTGCGCTACAAGTGCAAAGAACGGAAAAAAGGCACGCGAATCAGTCTTTCTGCCCGACAGTTTCGGATCGGCCGCACGTATGAAGATTTCTGTGCAGTCCTTAAGAAAGAGTCCAGTATCCCGGTCGTCGAAATGGATACGGTGGAAGGGGGCCGAAGCAATAGCAAGCAAGCGCTCCTGACGCTGTTCTTCCGCAACTGTTCGTTGATGCTTGCTTTCATCTTGCCCGAAAAATCCCAGGCCTGCGTCATCGCTGTCTTCGACTGGCTCTCTGAAAACCTGGGGCTCAAGACCTTTCAGGAGCTTTTCCCAGTTATTCTGACTGATAACGGTACCGAATTCCAGTACCCTGAGCGGTTGGAGTACGATGCTGACGGCGAGCTCCGGACAAAAATCTTTTTTTGTAATCCGAACAGTTCCTGGCAAAAAGGGATGATTGAAAAGAACCACTCCTATATTCGCTATGTCATTCCCAAAGGTCAGAGCCTCGACCCCTACACCCAGCGGGATATCACGCTTTTAGTCAACCATATTAACAGCGAAGCGAGGGACAGCCTGAACGGTTGCGCTCCATTCAGACTGTCCCTCTTGCTCCTGAACAATAAGTTGCACATGTTCCTTAATCTGGTCGAAATCCCCCCAGATAAGGTTTCCCTGCGGCCATCCCTGCTACGTTAACCGATAACCACATCCAGGAATCCACTGTCACGAATTTAGTCTTGCAATTACCGGACGTGTGGAAATTAGTCTTGCACACTATTTTCATACGTCTGTTCGCTATGCAAAATTGTACTCGAACAGTTGTTCCTAAGCTCATTATACGGTGGCTAAAGGGTGCAGTAAAGTGAAAAAAGACGCCTTAAGTACTGCAAATTCAAGGCTCTTGTCCGTTCGGGAAGTTACCTTTTCATTTAACGTTTGAAAATTTATGAAAAAGATATGGTTACTAGTTCATGATACACACGCTTAATCGATTCTCTGCATATATCTGTAAGACACAGTTCTGTTTTTGGGTTTTAAGAGATACAATTGAAGATAGAAACAGTTTGAATCAGAGATTTTCCGTATCGGTATTTTCAAAAGCCTTGATATGAACCTGTTTCTGTTGTGAAAATGATTTTTCCGCAAGCCTGACAGTGAATAAGCGAGGAAACATGGAAAGAAATAAGAAGAAAATCGGAAATAATCTATTCAGTCTCCTTTTAAGTGTATTCTCACTTATTTTCCTGCTTGTTTATCTTGTTAATGTAGACGGCATTTCTGCCGCAGCATCCGTCTTGAAACAGACTCGTGTTGCCTGGCTTCTGCTGGCTGTCGGATGTATGGCCCTGTATTGGTTTCTGGAGGCGTATGCCCTTCATCTGACGGTTCGAGGTGTCCATCTTCCGCAAAAATTCAGAGATACCATGCGCATTTCCATGATCGGCCAGTATTTTAACAACATAACGCCTTTTGCTTCCGGCGGGCAGCCGATGCAATCATACTTTATGATCAGGCGCGGTGCGCAGCTGTCCGAATCCATGTCGGCACTCCTTACCAAATTTATCGTATATCAGATTACGCTGACCGCATATTGCCTGGTCACGCTCATCCTGCGGTTTTCCTTTTTCGTAAATGCCGTACAGCACCTGATGGTCCTTGTACTCATTGGATTTGCTGTAAGTGCCTCTGTCACTGCATTTCTGATCGGTGCCGCTTTTTTTAAAAAAGGCCTGACAGGAACGGTGAACTTTATCATAGGCGGACTTGCAAAAATCAGGATAGTAAAAAACCCCGACGCCAGGCGCAAAGCAGCCGGCATCGAAATCGAAAAATTCAGCGCGTTGTTTCGGCAAATGAGCAAAAACAAGCCTATGCTTCTTAAGCTGAGCCTCATAACGGTTGTTCAGCTGACAGCCAATTTTTTGATTGGAAACATCATATACCTGAGTTTTGGTCTGAGCGGAGCCGATACTCTGACACTTCTTGCATGCCAGGCCTTTGTGGCAATGATCTCTTCCTTTGCTCCGACTCCCGGGGCAATCGGCGCGGCCGAAGGAAGTTTCGCCCTGTTCTTCAGTCTTTTTTTCCCGAACAAACTGGTCAGTCTGGCTGTTGTTCTCTGGCGCCTGATAACCTTCTATCTTCCGATTATTATTGGCCTTCTTTTTACAATACTGGAAAAAAGAAGGCCGCCGGTAATTCCGGTTGATGCAATTCCGTCAATTGATGAAATCAAAAACGAATTTGATGGAAATGCAGTCTGACTGACGATCATTGTAATAAACAAAAAGTATATTTATTTTGCAAAATCAATTATTGCAAAAATATAGGCCGCATTCATTGATTTCTGCCGGATGATCTGACGGATTCCGGTCTTGCCGTTGGCCCAGTGATCGTAACAGGAGAATACCTCCATAAATTCCTTTTCAGGAATAGGCCGCGGTCTTTTAATATCGCATACCGGATAACATTCACTTGCACCGTTTATATATAATTTTCCTTTTTTTACATACGCAGTAAACCAAAGTCCGTTTTTTGTCTGCAATTTCTGCTCTTCTGATGACAATTTTGCAAATATTGCATCCAGCATCTGGCTGCCATTCATAATAATGCCTCCCGATTTCATTCTGGGGTTTCATTTGTGTCACGATCCGGATTCAGGTATAACCTGCACTGTACCTGCAATAATAACAGATAATTGGAAGTTTCACAGATACAGTGCTTCGATACTTATTCGGAATCGTAAATGGAGACGATGTTCAAATTTCGGACATGTAAATGAGATACTATCAAGAAAGGACATGTCTAATCAATATCCGCGGAATCAGGAAATGATACATGAATAATCTTAATTGAAGACTTTGGAGGGGCTATGAAGGATTTTCCGGAGTATATTGATCATCTGCCCAATCTGTGCGGTCATGATCGTGAGATTGATGAAGCGATCCGGTCATCCAAAGCATCCGGACCACTATATCATAAGGGTACATCAGCAGATTTTTCAAATATCCGCTCGGCATTTGCCATCGAGCTTCACATGCACCAGCCGCTGATTCCCGCAGGCGGTCCGGACCTTCGAAATGCCCGGATCATCGGCAACCTGCAGTATATGGATGAAAACCGGGGAATTGGAGACAATCACAACGCTCCTGTGTTCCGCTGGTGCTATAAGCGCATGGCCGAGTTCGTGCCGGATCTTCTGAAAGAAGGTAAACAGCCCAGATGCATGCTGGAATATTCCGGGACGCTGCTCCACGGACTTCGAACCATGGGCGCTGACGACGTTATCGACGCCTTGCAGGAGGTCACAAATGCATCTTCATACCGGGGAGCAGTCGAGTGGGTTGGCTGCACCTGGGGACATGCGGTAGCACCCTCAACGCCTATTCAGGACTTCCGTCTCCATGTCAGGGCATGGCAGCATCATTTCGCCGCCATCTTCGGGTTAGAGGCCCTTGGCCGTGTCCGCGGTTTCTTTCCCGCCGAAATGGCTCTTCCGAACCATCCTGACATTGCCTATGAATTTGTCCGAACACTGGTTGACTGCGGATATGAATGGGTCATTGTACAGGAGAACTCCGTCGAGCAGACAGACGGGAACCCGATTGCGGACAAGCACATCCCCCACAGACTGGTCTGCATGAATTCCACAGGTGAAACCGCATGCATTCTTGCTGTCATCAAGACCCAGGGCAGCGACAGCAAACTTGTCGCTCAGATGCAGCCATACTACGAAGCAAAGACTCTGTCCCGTACACAGCTGGCAGGCCGTGAGATTCCCCGGCTTGTCACCCAGGCCGCAGACGGGGAAAACGGCGGCGTGATGATGAACGAATTCCCGCCGAAATACCACGATGTTATAAGGGAGTGTTCCGGAACCGATGTTCCGATCGTAAATGTTACGGAATATCTCGAATTCATCTATTCACTCGGTATCAGGCATGATGATTTGACGGCAATCCAGCCGGTTGGTCAGCACCGCATATGGGAAATCTTGAAGCCGGGCAGGAATGGTCACGAGCTGCTTCCGGCAGTCATAGCCGGGATTAAAAAAGCAGATGACCGGTTTCATGTCGACGGCGGAAGCTGGACAAACGATATTTCGTGGGTGCGCGGTTATGAGAATGTTCTTGCCCCGATGGAGCGGGCCAGCGCCCGATTCAGGGAAAGGCTGTCAGATCCGGGAGTATCTTGTGACGATCCGCTATACCGGGAGGCCCTGTTTCACCTGCTGACAGCAGAGACAAGCTGCTTCCGGTACTGGGGCCAGGGTATCTGGACAGATTACGGCACGGAATTGGCGCGGCGGGCCGAAGAAGCGGCATTGCGAGCCGCCGACGTCCGTCATTCCGATTCGGGTCAGCTCATATAAGGTCCTGATTCAGATCATCAAGTTCGCGGCTCAGATCCATCGTTGCCGGATAAGCCTTTCTGAAAATCCGATAGAGCTTATCATATTTTGCAACGGCTTCTTTTCTCGGATGAATAACTTTAACAACATGGACTATTTTTTGGCATGCGTCGTTTACGGATGGAAATTCTCCGTTTCCGACGGCCGCAAGGATCGCCGAGCCGAGAGCGGGGCCTTCCTCGTTCGCAAGAATCCCGATATCAATGTTCAGGACATCCGCCATAATCTGCTGCCAGATCAGGCTTTTGGCACCGCCTCCGCACAATGTGGAATAGTGGATATTCACTCCTGCACTTCGTATCTCTTCGACGGAATCCCGTATGCCGAATGCTACGCCTTCAAGGACTGCCTGCAGCATATCCGCTCGGGTTGTGTCCATTCTAAGGCCAAGGAATGCGCCCCTCGCCTTTGGATTGTTATGGGGCGACCGTTCACCCATCAGATACGGCAGAAACAGTAACCCGCTGCTGCCAGGATTCCCGATGGCATCTTCTTCCCTTTTAAAATTATTTTCATTCAGGATTTTCGTAACCCACCACTCGTTACAGGAAGCAGCGCTTAGCATACAGCCCAGAAAATGATAGGTGCCGTCCGCATGGGCAAAATTGTGAACGGAGTTGTTTTTGCCTTCCCGGAATACATCGCTCGATACAAACACGGTTCCGCTTGTTCCCAGCGATATATTGCAGGTTCCGTCCCCGACTGTTCCTGACCCGATGGCGGCTGCGGCGTTATCACCTGCGCCGGCAATAATCTTAACATCTTCGCGCAGACCGAGTTCATCTGCAGCCTTTCCTGTCAGAGTCCCGATAACCTCATAACTCTCATGCAGTACAGGCAGATTGCTTTCCTGTAAGCCGCAGATTTCGAGCATTTCCTTTGACCAGCAGCGATTTTTTACATCCAGCATCAGCATACCTGCAGCATCAGACTGATCGGTACAGAAAAGCCCTGTCAGCTGATACGTGAGATAATCTTTCGGGAGCATAACCCACCGAATTTTCTGAAACTTTTCCGGTTCATGTTCACGGACCCATAGAAGTTTGGGCGCCGTAAACCCTGCAAAAGCAATGTTGCCCGTGTACGCCGATATTTTTTCTGTACCGATCGTTTCGTTCAGATATTTTACCTGTTCAACAGATCTTCCGTCATTCCAGAGAATTGCCGGCCTGATTACATTTGCATGCTCATCCAAAGTAACGAGTCCATGCATCTGTCCATCAATTCCGATTGCAGCTATATCCTGCAATGGGTATCCTTTCGTTACTCGGATAATGCCCTTTTTGCATGCCTCCCACCAGTCGGTCGGATTCTGTTCAGACCAGCCCGGTCGAGGGTAGCTGATCGGATATTTTTCGGTTGCCGACTGTAACACATGCCCCTCGGAGTCCATCAGAATCAGTTTAATTCCGGAAGTTCCTAAATCAGCTCCAATATATAACATGTTCATTCATCCTTTCCGTCTTTGCTTCTCTGTCTGCTGCATCTTTCGCCAAAACGCTTGTGGTTCTTTCCGGTGCTTCTTCTCAAAAAAAGGAAAATCAGAATTTTGAAATCAGCGAAATTTGTTCCGGATTTCCATTTAAAGTATTTTACCAGATTATAGTATTTCGTTTCACCTGAATTATCAACAAAATGCGCTGATTATGAAAAACGGGTTTTAATGAATTGCTTAAAATATATGGTCGTGCATGCATATAACAGGAGCAAAGGTATTACATATAAATCTCATGCTATAATTACAGTTGCGTGCAGGTGATTCGAATTGCTTAATCCGTAAAGGAGGTCGGGATATTATGTGCGGCCGTTACTACATCGACGATGGTGAGACAATAGAAGAAATGCGGAAAATCCTCGATGAAATTGATGCTCATTATCAGAATAAGCCGCTTGGTCCAAAAATGAAAACCGGTGAAATCTTCCCAACGGATGTTGCACCGGTACTGATAGCGGAAGAATCGTCGGTACAGCCCGTTTTAATGACGTGGGGTTACCCGAAATGGCAGGGAACAGGCACGGTAATCAACGCGCGGGCTGAAACAGCAGACGAAAAGCCCATGTTCCGGAACAGTATCATTCATAGACGCTGCATCATTCCTTCAACCGGATTTTTTGAATGGGACCACAGCGGCGCGACGGCAAAATCAAAATTCCTGGTGAAGCGCAAAGAATCTGCAATGCTCTATATGGCCGGACTCTTCTCGATTTTTGCAGACAAAGGCGGCAATCGTTTCGCTGCCTATGTCATTCTTACAGTCAATGCAAATGCATCTGTAAGGGCGATTCACGACCGCATGCCTTTAGTCATTGAACCGGGCCTGAATGAACGCTGGCTGCATGATGAACAATACGCCCGTGCAATTATGACTGCCCCCTGCCCTGCAGTTCTCGACGCGGTTCTTATCTGATTTCTGTGCTTTTTTATGAGCAGACATCCGATCGGTTCCCGCGCAAATGGACAGGTCAGCGGATCTAAGCGAAAATTGCCTGTATTGATTAAATTGCCATTCCGTATTACTCTCAGAAATGAAATGCAGATGCCTGCAGGCAGAATCAGAATTTACTGTGAATCATGACAGACGGAGGCGCCGCCATTTGACTCGAATAAATGAACGGGTTAACAATCCATCCCTGGTTCATGCGATCCTTGCCCTTTATAAAAACAATACGAAGGGAAATCGTAAGAAGGTCTTTCGCGAGGTATTGAAAGCACAGTTTATGTGCCCCGTTGCGTTTGAACCGACTCCGGCCTCGTCCGGGAAAAACGAGAAAATCGTTCTGAAAAGGAACACCAAAATCCGTTTCCATATGATTGAGAACACGCAGCTCCAGTACTTTTATCTTGCTTTTACGGATTTGGATGAGCTTAAGAAATGGAATCCGTCTGCTAATCAGCACTCCATCATTCTCACATTTGATGAATATGCTTCTATGATTTTGCAGGACGGATCTGACACGGAAGGCTTCATCATCAATTTTGGCGGTACAGTGCTGACTATGACCAGGGATATGATTGTGTCCCTGAAAAAAGTCAGCGACGAGCGTAAAATTGCCGACGCTGCGGAAAAGGATGAAGCAGGCGAAATAATGGTCAAACTGATGCGGCCGCGCATTTATCCGATGGCCCTGCTCCGTGCGGTATGTGAATTTCTAAAGACGCAGAAATGCGTTCAGGCTGCCTACATGCAGCTTATGCTGAAAGAGGAGCAAGAGAGTTACCTTCTCATTATTGATTACACCGGTGATTCTAAATCCCTTTATACCGGAATTTTGAGTGCAGCCGCACCTTATCTTGACGGAATCCAGCTGAATATGGCGCCCTATCATTCGGTGTTTGGCAGAAAGGCTGCCGCAGACATTGAGCCTTTTTACCGAAAAAAGATAATATGAATGCAAATGCCGCCATATCCGAAATTTCGGCTGCAGCCTCTCCCCTTTTCAGCTTTTCGAAACGTTTACTATTTTCTCCGACACATTCCTGTTGAAAAAATTAATTACAGGGCCTAATCCAAGGGAACAGACAAGCGTTCCAAGCCCGACTATTCCGCCGAAAAAAATGCATACGGCTGTACAAAAGCTGTCCGTTATGATTCTGCACCAGACATATTTTATCCGGGTCTTCTCAGCCATAAATAGAGAAATGCAGTCATACGGCGCGATTCCCAATCTTGCTGTCTGATACAGGGATGCACCAAGACATAGTACAAGTACGCCGATTACCATAATTAAGATTTTTCCGTACAGATTTTCAGGTGTTGTTATAAACCGGCTGAACTGACCCGTACAAAAGGTGCTGATATAGCCGATACAGGCCCAGTTCACAAATGTTCCAAGGCCAACTAATTTTCTGCACCAGAAGATTTCAAAAATGAAAAAAACAGCATTTGCGGCCAAAAGCATTGTCCCGAACGAAATTTTCATTTTATCTGCGATCGCCATAACCATAGCACTGTTTGGGTCGTTCCCGAGACCCGCCAGCTTAAAGATACTGATACCAATTCCGATAAGCAGAATGCCCGCAAACATTTCGATAATTCTTCGATAACCTATTTTCCTAAAATATTCTTTCATGCAAATATTGCCTTTCTCAGCAACGAAATATGTGTACGGTCTTCAGGTTTGGGGAACTTTCATAACCTTTTCCGATACATGCCTGTTGTAGAAATTGATTACAGGACCTAAACCCAGCGAGCAGACAAGCGTTCCCAGGCCGATAATACCTCCGTAAAAAATACATACGGCCGTACAGAAACTGTCGGTAATGATCCTGCACCATATATATTTTATCCGCGTCTTCTCAGCCATTACCAGGGAAATGCAGTCATATGGCGCAATGCCCAATCTTGCTGTCTGATACAGCGATCCGCCAAGACATAGTACAAGCACGCCGATAATCATAATGAGTATTTTTTCCGGCAGATTTTCCGGCGTCAGGATAAATCGGTTGAACAGTCCTGTAAAAAAAGTGCTGACATAGCCTATACAGGTCCAGTTCACAAATGTACCGGGACCAATCAATTTTCTGCACCAGATGATTTCAACGATAAAAAACGCTGAATTCGAGATCAGCAGCATGGTTCCAAATGAAATTTGATACTTATCTGCGATCGCCATAACCATTGCACTGTTTGGGGCGTTTCCAAGACCAGACAGCTTAAAAATACTGATTCCAACGCCGATAAGAAATATACCTGTTAACATACTGATAATTCTTCTGTATCCAACCTTTTTCAGATAATCACTCATGAAAATACTGCCCTCTTCACATACAAAAATAACCTGTCCATCATATCCCTTCCTCTGTTTCAATTCCATACAAAGAAGAATTAATATGCAAAAAGAAAAAATATCAGGACACGAACGGGTGAGGAAGTATGATCCATGTGTCTGTATATCCGGATGATTTCAGCCGATTCTTTCCATCCGGAACGAATCGATAATCTTTCGCGTAAGAAGCATTATTCCGAATAAACTGTTATGATAATTGAAAAAATGCAAATAGAAATATTGGAAAGTCAGGTCAGAATATGAATGGTAATAACCGCAGTTCGATAAAAATTGGCATACTTGTTGATGTAGTCCTTAAGGCAGACCAAGGCACAGGCAGGCTTACGCGCGGTCATGTCAAACGAATTCTGACCAACAGCAGCACACATCCGCATGGAATAAAGGTCATGCTCGAAGAAAATGACATGGTAGGCAGAGTGCAGAACATTTTATAGCGGATGCAGCATGAATTATCCGAGAAGATAACTGGTTTTGAATTCCATCGTTATTTCTGACAATTCCTTTTTGCCTTCAATATATGGCAGGTACATTTCAAAGGGGTCACCGGCACCGTATGCACCGCAGGCATGGCATTCTTCGCAGCTTCCTGCGCCGCAGGAAAGTGCATTCTTTACTATCTGCTCTCTCTGTTCTCTTGTTGTATTTTTAATCAGATATGCATCCATCATGACCGGTTCCTCCTTTGCCGTTAAGCGGACTTTTGCTGTCTGCCCTATACATTTTCGATTCATTGCCCAAATGGTATATATACGCTACAGGTACCTGTCAAACCGCTCGAGCAGGCGGTCCATCCCGGCCCTGTATTTACTTGCCTGATTGCTTTGCATGAATTTGGCTTTGTTGATAACATCATTGATATCTGCAACTGCAGTAAAAAATTCATCATGTTTCACGCGCTGCCGCTGCTGCCCACGTGCATGATTTTCAATTATAGAACCATACCTCTCATATGCTCTTCCGACGCTTTCCTCCCAGGACAAATATAACTGGTTCATGGCATTTCGTCCGATGTCCCGCATTCTGTCTCTGTTTCTGCAGGCATCTGTTATTGCCGCAGCCATGGATTCCGCATTTTCGTCGATAAAAATTCCGTTTTGTCCGTCAATAATGCCCTCTGCTGCACAGCTTCCTGCAATCAGAACGCTCGCGAGTCCGCAGGCTGCCGCTTCACGAACGACGATACCGTTTGTATCAAAGGATGAAGGAAACAGAAATAAATCAGCTGCACAGAAATATGCGCGCAGCAGTTCTCTGTCCTGAATTGCACCTGTAAAAATGCATTCCCCTTCCATGCCGGTTTGTCTGACATATTTTTCTATCTCCTTCCTGTCAGCTCCGTCGCCGACGAAGATCATCCTGAACCGCTCTCCTCTTTCTTTCGCCGTTTGGCAGCCGTCCAGAATTATCCGGATGCCTTTATACCACATCAGACGTCCTACAAACAGGAATACCGTTGATTCGTTTGAGATGCCGTGTGAACCGCGCACTTTGGCAGCCTTATCGTCGTCAATTCTTCCGCACGGGAAATCCACGCCATTTTCCATGATAATATATTCGCCTGTATAACCAAGGCTCCTCAGGTTTTCCCCGGCTCCGCGGCTTACTGCCCACACCTCGTCACAAGCTTCGATATTATTTATAAGAAACCTGACTGCAGTCTTTTGCAACAGCTCCGATTTGACGGCGCGTGCTATATCAATATCAAATTTCGTATGATACGTCAGTACAACGGGTGTATTCGTTGTTTCGCGAAGCGTTCTGGCAAGAAATGCGGACGCGATCGGACAGTGGGAATGTATGATGTCAAAATTCTGCTTTTCGAGATTCTGCAGGACGGAGGTGCTGAAAGGATATCCTGCACGATAGCCGACTAATTTTTCCGTGTTTATACTTGGATACCGCACAACCTGAAAAGGATAATCATCATCTGCATCGGGATATTGAGGGACGGCAACCACTGCATTGCCATATTTCCGCTGAATGATACCGGCATAATTCATTATCGCGTTGGAGACGCCGTCAATCTGGGGAGGGAAAGAATCATTCATCAGACATACATTTAATTTTGAAGACATAAGCAAACTCCTGCCGTACCCATAGGGTCACATACATATACTCTTTATTCCGCCAAGGAACGTATATATACAGTATATCCCACAACTTTTCATTTCACATCTGTCCATCCGTTTATGCGCTGTCCATGTGTTGCTGTTTGTATGGATTTATCGTTTTCTCAGAAAAATAATGGATTCCTGTTAAATAACCTATTGAGTTCGTCTGCACAGGATGTATAATTGTTTGTAAGTCAAAGATAGTCAAAGTCAGAGATGACGTGGAGGTATAGATATGGATACAAATAAATTTACACAAAGAAGTCTTGAAGCAATTCGCGATGCACAGAGCATCGCCATTAAGAATGCGAACCCCGAAGTAACGGACATGCATCTGCATTATGCACTGATAGCAGACGGCAAGGGTATGATATGCCGGATTCTGTCACAGATGCATGTCAATACGGAAAGTTACAGGCAGCGTGTCCAGGATGAGATCAGCCGCCTTCCTACTCATGACGGCAGCGGCGACCTCTACCCCTCCACTGTTTATCAGCGTATTCTGCTGAAATCCGAGGACGAAGCAAAAGCAGGCGGTGACGAATACATTTCCGTTGAGCACCTGTACCTGACACTGCTCAAAGAAAGGAACACGGATTCTCAGAAAATCCTGAAGGAATTCGGTATTACCGCCAAATCATTCAGTGAGAAGCTGAAAGTTTTCCGTACTTCTCAGCAGGGTACGCCTGATGATCCGGAGGAAAAGGCAAATGTGCTAAAGAAATACGGCCGCGACCTGACCGAAGAAGCACGTCAGGGCAAAATTGATCCGGTGATCGGCCGTGATGACGAAGTCCGGAACTGTGAACGCATTCTTTCTCGAAGGAAGAAAAACAATCCCGTACTGATCGGGGAACCCGGCGTCGGCAAAACAGCCGTTGTGGAAGGGCTTGCTCAGCGCATTGTAAAGAATGATGTTCCTGAACCCCTTCAGGGCAAGACGATCTGGGCTCTTGATATGGGTTCTCTCGTTGCAGGTGCAAAATACCGCGGTGAATTTGAAGAACGTCTGAAAGATGTTCTGAAGGCAATTACGGATTCCGCCGGCGAAATAATTATGTTCATTGATGAAATCCACACGATTGTCGGAGCAGGCCAGGCAGAAGGCTCCCTCGATGCCTCGAATATGATGAAGCCGATGCTGGCCAGGGGGGAGATGAAGGTTATCGGCGCAACAACGCTGAATGAGTACAGGAATTCCATCGAGAAGGATGGAGCCCTTGAACGCCGTTTCCAGAAAGTTATGGTTAACGAACCTTCCGTGGAGGATACCATCTCAATCCTGAGAGGTATTAAGGAAAAATATGAAATCCATCATGGCATACGGATATCGGATAGTGCTGTCATTTCCTGTGCAGCTCTCTCCAACCGCTATATTACAGGCAGGTTCCTTCCTGATAAGGCAATTGATCTGATGGACGAAGCTGCGGCCATGGTCCGGACAGAAATTGATACCATGCCTCAGGAACTCGACAATATGAAACGCAGGATTCTGCAGCTGCAGATTGAGATTACCGCCCTAAAAAAGGAAGACGATGATGTCTCCTCTGCACGACGACTGAAACTCGAGAAAGAAGCTGCCGAAATGCAGGCTGAATTTGATCATGCCTTTGCTGCATGGGATGCAGACAAAAAGAGTATCAACCGCGTGAAGAATATAAAGGAGGAAATCGACCGCGTCAGGAACGAAATGGCCGAGGCTGAACGCAACTATGATTTTGAACGTCTCTCGGAATTGAAATACAGCCGTCTTCAGACACTGCAGAATGAACTCGATAAAGCTAACCGACAGGTTGAAGATGAAAAGTCGACCCTGAAAGAAGAAGTCACGGAAGAAGATATTGCTGAGGTTGTCTCAAAATGGACCGGTGTTCCCGTAAACAGGCTGGTCGAATCGGAGCGGGAAAAGATACTGACACTCGATCAGACCCTGCATGGGCGTGTCATTGGCCAGGATGAGGCGGTTCAGGCCGTTGCAGATGCTATTATCCGCGCAAGATCAGGCCTTAAAGACGCAAAGAAGCCAATAGGATCCTTTATCTTCCTTGGCCCGACCGGTGTCGGAAAGACCGAACTTGCAAAGGCCCTTACATCGGCACTGTTCGATGAAGAGGATAATATGATCCGTATCGATATGTCCGAATATATGGAGAAGTATTCCGTATCAAGGCTCATCGGTGCTGCCCCCGGCTATGTAGGCTATGAGGAAGGCGGCCAGCTGACGGAAGCCGTGCGCCGTCATCCCTACTCGGTCATTCTTTTCGACGAAATCGAAAAGGCGCACCCGGATGTTTTCAATATTCTTCTGCAGGTGCTCGACGACGGCCGCCTGACTGACAGCCAGGGCAGGACTGTTGACTTCAAGAATACGGTAATCATAATGACTTCAAACATCGGCTCACAGTATCTGATCGATGGTGTCGGAACGGACGGGAGCATTACCGAGCAGGCAAAATCTTTCGTATATGATGAATTGAAAAACAGATTCAAGCCGGAGTTCCTCAATCGTATTGATGAAATTGTCATGTTCAAGCCCCTGCAGAAAGAAGAAATCTTCCATATCATCGATCTGCAGATTCAGGAAATACAGGGACGTCTGGCCGACCGTCAGATCACGATTACATTGACGCCGGACGCCAAAGATTATGTACTTACAAGAAGTTATTCCGCACAGTACGGTGCACGTCCGGTTAAAAGATTCCTGCAGACAAGCCTTGAGACAAAACTCGGACGTCAGATTATTGAGGGTAAAATCCGAGGAAAAGAACATGTAATTATTGATGTGGAGGATAAACAATTTGTCTTCCGCACGGATGAAAAGGAAAATGATTTAGATGCCGGCTGACGTGTGATTCCGGACAAACTGAAAGCTGCCTCAGGCTGGCAAACGATCGACCTGAGGCAGCTGCTTTTTGTTTCGTGTCGGCTGCACATATCTGAACCGAAAATGCAGGCTTCATTCGGTCTCGAAAAATGCGTCGCTGTCTGCATATGATTTTTCCTGCATATAGTTTCTGCTCAGGTACTGATCAATGACTTTTTCAAAAATGGCTACAATTTGCGGATCGAATTGAATACCTTCGTTTTTTTTGATTTCTTCAACTGCCGCTTGCGGTGCCATTGCTTTCCGGTAAATCCGGTCATTCGTCATGGCATCGTAGGAATCGGCAACAGCAACAATCCGTGAAAGCAGCGGAATCGCGTCTCCCTTCAAGCCCTGCGGATAGCCCTTTCCATCCCATCGTTCATGGTGTGTAAGAATGAATTCCGCAACCGACTCAAGTTCAGCAGCTGAATTGGCAATTCGATAGCCGATAGCGGAATGCGATTTCATAACAACCCACTCGTCTTCTGTCAGTTTACCGGGTTTTTTCAGTATACGGTCATCAATCCCAACCTTGCCGATATCATGCAGCATGGAAAACAGCTCCAATTCGCCGAGGCTGCTCTGAGAAAGGCTGAGCTGCTCCCCGATCAGTTTGGAAAGATCGGCTATTCGTCTGGCATGCTCTTCCGTCTCCTGACTTTTTTCATATACAGTTGCAAGTATGGATGAGATAAGACCGCTGCGGATGCTCTTGCGGTTCAGGAGCTTCCGATTCTTCAGGTAATCATCTGCGGCTTTCTGTGTTTCGAATATGCTCTGCTCCATTGATTCCCTTGTAGCGGAGCCACAGGAAAAACTTACTCCGTACAGACTATTCGCATGGGTTCTGTTGAATTCCGCGCAGGATTCCATGATTGCATTCCGTACTGAATCTGCTGCCTGATTATCCGTTTTTGGCATGATCATGGCAAATTCATCGCCGCCGGTTCTGGCCAGAATGTCACCGGGGCGGCTGCAGCTCTGAAGAATTTCGGATGTTGCCTTAATAAGGATATCCCCTTCGGAATAGCCAAATGCATCATTGATTAATTTCACTCCGTTGATATCAACAAGCAGGACGGTCAATGGTAAAAACGAAGCGCTGTCATATTCGGTAATGATATTTTCATAATATCTTCGGTCATAAAGCCCCGTCAGATAATCATGGGAACTGATAAACTGAATCTGCGATTCTTTTTCCTTCTGCCCGGTAATGTCAATGATAATGCCTTCCAGGGCCTCGACGTCCCCTTCTTCATTGTAGACGCCCTGAGCAACCTCGAGAACCCACTTGCGTTTCCCGTCTGCGGGGATAATTTCATACTCGTAACGGAACGGCATTCTGTTCGGAAGCAGCCGGCTCCATTCGTGCCAGAGGATCTCGCGGTATTCCGGAGCTATCAATTCATTGAAGGAAAGGTCTTTGCTGTTAAGAAGGCTTTCTGCTTTGTATCCGGTGAGGGCAAAACAGCCTTCCGATACAAACTTCATGTTCCAATCACGGTTATATTCACAGCGATATGCCATTCCCGGAAGATTTGACAGAAGCATTCTCTTGCTGCGTTCGCTTTCATGGAGTGCTTTTTCCATGGCTTTACGGCTGCTGATATCTTCAGCCAGACAAATATGATAACGCTGCTTTGTATCTTTATATGTAATCGGTGCTATGATCATATGCACCCATACTTCCGTACCGTCTGGCCTGATATACCGTTTCTCTAAATCATAACCGTCTGATTTTCCGGTTTTGAATTTTCCAAAATTCTCCTGATCGGCAGCAATATCATCCGGATGGGTGATACTTTCCCATCGGATTCTGCCTAGATCTTCTTTTGCCCTGCCGGTAATATTTTCGAACATGCGATTGATGAATATCGTATCTTTCACATCCTGAAGGACTTGATCTTCATTAGGGGTTATGGATATACCGATTGGTGCCTGGTCAAAAACAGTTCGGAAAAGCGCTTCCATTTCACTTGTTGTATTATACTGTTTTATCAGTTCCTCGGTCCGCTCCCGGACCATCGCATCGATCAGTTCCTTTTCATGTTCCTCGTTATTTTGAAGGTTTCTCAGTTTTAGATGAATATCAATTCTCGCCCTTAAAGATTCCGGATGAATTGGTCTTCTGATAAAGTCCGCGGCACCTGACCGTAAACCTTCCGCTTCATCATCGGCATCGCCGCTGTCTGTCAGGATAATGGTCCGGATATTGCTGTATCTGGGATCATTCCTTAAATTATGAAGAATCTGAAAACCATCCATGACGGGCATATGCAAATCAAGAAGGATAAGGTCAATATCCATATTCTCACTAATTTTATTCATGGCATCCGCACCGTCTGCCGCGGTCAGTACCTCAAAGCCGCTTAACATACTGCTGATACTCATACGGGAAGATTCGGAAACATCCGCAACTAAAATTTTAGCATTCACGATTATGCCCCCTGCTCTGTTTCCGGTCGGAAACAATTACATGTATATAGATGTCCGATATGCGTTCCGACAGTCCCGATTTGAATCCATTTAAAATATCTGATGATGATTACATCATGTCAATAACTATATATTTCTTTAAATCTTTTCTAACAGATTAACAAATTGTACACACTATATCAATGCATATTTTTTTGCCGTGTTCAACTGACAGAGCCTTCCATTTTTCTATTATGCCGGCGGTAAAATACGACGGCTCCGCTCATCAGGATCAGAACGGCCGCTCCGCAGCTGTAAAATCCCCAATGCGGTGAAAACTGCTGCGTAAAGTAACCGGCATACATGCTTCCGACAGGAGTAGATCCCTGAAATACAAGCGTATAAAGGCTCATCACGCGTCCGCGGTACTGCGGGTCCGTATTTATCTGCAGCGTTGAATTAATTGTCGACGTAGTCAGTACAAACGAGAATCCTGTCAGCGCCAGCAGGATCCCGGCAGCCGCAAAATTGCTGACAATACCGGACATAATCAAAAATACCGCGGTAACAAAAGGCATGACAATGATAATGATGCGCTGCGGCCCCTTCCTGCTGTTCAGTGCAAACAGGAAAGCGCCAAAAAAGGATCCGAGTCCCAGGAACGACATGAGGTAGCCGAAAGTGGATTCATTCCCTTTCAGGACAAATTTGGAATACGCAGAAATCAACACGTTAAAATTCGGAACAAATGTGGTTACGATAAGCAGAACGATCAGGGATGTAATAAGTATTTTCCTGTCCCTTACATAATGGAGACCGTCACGGATATCTTCCATAATCCTTTTGTGTGTGGAATTTCTGACGTCCGCATATTGTGTCTTAATGAAAAAAAGACTCGTGAGAATTGCAAGGAAGCTTACCGCATTTATGATATAGCATGCACCGACCCCCATGGAAGCCATAACAAGACCCGCTATTGACGGGCCGAGTATCCTTGCAACATTGAACGCCATGGAATTGAGCGCAATGGCATTGGGAAGGTCTTCCTTTTTGTCTACCAGTTCATATATAAATGACTGTCGGCAAGGCGCATCAAAAGCATTAAACAGCCCAAGACAGAAAGCCAGTATCAAAATATAGCTGTACTGTATATGGCCTGTAAATATCATAACCGAAAATATTATGGAAATCACAAGATAGCCGGTCTGCGTAATCATAAGCACATGCTTCCTGTTCACTTTGTCCAGAATCGCTCCGGAAAATAACGACAGCAGCATCGTCGGTACGAATTGGGCAGCGGAAACAAGGCTGACAAGAAAAGCATTGTTTGTGATGCTCAGGGCAAGCCAGGGTTCGGCAATGTTCTGCATCCATGTGCCTATCAGGGAAATGCACATGCCGATCCAGTATAGTCTGAAATTGCGGTAATGCAGTGCAAGAAACGGGTTGTTAAATTTTGTATCATGATGCGCGGGCGGCATCAATTCATCTCCTTCGGTACAAGAAGCACATTGTACTGATTTATTCATGCTGTCATAAACTGCATGATCAATTTTATCGTTATTCCCGGATAAATTCCATTGTACGGACAAAGAAAGATATCAATGTTTTTTAATTCGGTTCACATGCAATTTTTGTTTCTAAATAGCTCCGGTACCTTGTGCCTGCTTGACCATATCATGCAGCTTCTGCATTCTGGCATCTGTCTGTGCAATGACATCTGCGCAGTCCCGCAGTTCGTTTACCATGGCTGCTGTCTTGCCTTCCGCCAGTTTGTACGCCATGTCGTGTTCCAATGAAGCCCAAAAATCCATTGCAATTGTTCGAATCTGTATCTCAACTTTAACCAGTTCCGTACGCTGGAAAAGAAACACGGGAACCGTTACGACAAGGTGAAGGCTGCGGTATCCGTTTGGTTTAGGGTTCCGGATATAATCCGTACGGCGGATGAGAGTGATATCATCCTGATCAATAATAAATTTAGCTATCATATAAATATCGTCAATGTAGGAACAAATTACACGCACGCCGGCAATATCATCAAGATTCTTCCGTGCTGACTCATAATTGAGGCCGTAGCCTTTTCTCGTCAGCTTATCCACGATGCTCTTAGGCGTCTTAATTCTGGTAAATATATTGTGTATAGGATTACGATCCATTGTATATTTGAATTCGTCATTCAGATTTTCCAGTTTGGTGGAAATCTCCCTGGCCGCAGACCCGTATACATTCTCAACGGCAAGAATCTGCCTGATCATATTTGCCGTATCAATGTCCGGAAACTGTTCGGAAACTCCGTCAAATAATCGTCTTGCCGCTGAATATTCTATTGGTTCCATATCAGCCCTTTCCTTTTCCACGATACCGTGTACCCGGAATTCAATTCCTGCCGGGCGGGTGCAGACGCGCCGTTAATGACGCAGATTCATTTCTGCCCATTCTGTATAAGCATCAATAAATTTCTTAAGGAAACTGCGTGTGCCTTCATTTATAAGCTTGCCATCCGTGTCAAAAAGTGACGCTGCGCTGCCGATATAGGCTTCCGGCTGCTGCATTGCCGGAATATTCAGGAAAACCAGGGACTGCCGCAGGTGGTGATTCGCGCCGAAAGCACCTAATGCGCCCGGAGATACGCTCACAACTGCTCCCGGTTTTTTATCCCATACGCTTTTGCCGTATGGTCTCGATCCCACATCCAAAGCATTTTTAAGCACGGCCGGAACGGATCTGTTATATTCCGGCGTTACAAAAAGGACACCGTCAAATGCTTGAACGATGCCGCGGAACCGGACCCAGGACTCGGGCGGATTTCCCTCATCATCCAAATCCTGGTTGTACATATCAAGACGGCTGAGATCAACAATCTCCATTTCCAGATTTCCCGGGGCAAGATTCACAAGAGTTTCAGCTATCTTTCGGGAAAAAGATTCTTTGCGGAGGCTTCCGATAAATACGCCAATTTTTTTGGTTTCCATAAATCAATTCTCCTCCTTGCTTAAGATCCGCTTTTTTTCTGTACAGGTAAATTATACACTTCAGTACAGGCATATAGAAATGATTATCCCAGGATCCGTACTTTGCATTTGTCTGACAAATCTTCAAAATCCGCACTTTCACAAAGCTGCGTTCCTTCGTGTAGGACGGAACCGCCTGCAGCAGCAGATGCATATGCCAGGATTTTCTCTTCCGGCAGATTTAATGCGATGGCCATACAGATACCTGCCACCATCGAGTCGCCTGCGCCCTGGATACCTCTGACAGTCACATCCGGAGCTTCTGCATAATATGTGTGACGGTCACTTACAAGCACAGCACCCATGGCTCCCATGGAAACGCAGACATACCGGATGCCCTTCTGTACCAGAATTCGAGCTGCTGCGGCGATTTCTTCTGCAGATTCCAGTTTTTCCCCTGCCAGTTGTGCCATCTCATCGATGTTTGGTTTAACTGCAAAAGGAATTGCCTTGATTGCCTGCATAAGGACATCACCGGAGGCATCTAAAATTGTTCGGATTCCATGCAGTCTTGCTTTTTCTATAACAGTCCGGTAGATATCAGCCGGAATGCCCGGAGGAACACTGCCGTCCAGAACAATCATAGAATCCGGATCAAGCTCCGCCAATAATTCATCAATCGCAGCAAGAAAAAGGTGCAGCTCATCTGTTTCGACCGGATAGCCGGTCTCGTTAAATTCGGTCATTACACCATTTGAGGTGTCAAATACTTTCATATTTGTGCGGAGGAACCCATCAACCGAAATCAGGTTGCAGGGAATGCCCCTCTCCCGCAAGGTTTCACCGACAAGGCTGCCGCTCTGTATAAAATCAAAGCCTATGCAGGACGTCCGGTACCCAAGCTGATGCAGAACCGTACTGACATTGATGCCTTTTCCGCCAATATCCGTCCGTGAAGCAATAACTTTATTGGTTCCGCCTGTTTTCAGACCGTTAATTTCAATTGTCTTATCCATGCATGGATTCAAAGTTACTGTAATAATGCGGCCCGTCACTGAATTTCCGCCGCTGGATTCTATGGAATTTTTCGCCCTGCAATTCATTCCCGTGAGTGAATCGGCAGACATCCTGACCGATCCGTCATTGTCGATTCCGCACATGTCTGATCCCCTCCAGATTTGACTTCTTCTTCATTATCAAGCCCACAGAGAAGATCGTCAATCCTGCAAAAAACAACCATTTAAATAATTGCTGTATCAGATAATTGATACGATTAAGAGTGTTTTCGTATTGTCCCGAAGGGATTTTACGGGCAAAGTTGAACTGCATACCGAACAAATTATAGCTTGGTCACAAAAATAATTTCATGATTAAGGTCCATACAAAATCTTGTCGATTTTAACAACAATCGCAGTAACATTGTCTCTTCCGCCGTTTTTTAGGGCTCTGCTTACTAGCTGCCGGGCGGCTTTATTTGCGTCCGGACATGCCGACAGTATCTCCTTTATATTGTCATCTTCGATCATATCCGTTAAGCCATCGCTGCACAAAAGAAAAATATCATTCTCTTCAAGCTGAATGATCCCGAAAATGTCGGCTTTAAGAAATCCGGCTTCCGGCGGCATCCCAAGATTTTTCGTTAACATAAAACGACTTACATGCCCGCGGGCCTGTTCACGGGTTATCACTCCCGCACGGATTAATCGTTCGCTTTCGGAATGGTCCCTGGTCAGCTGTGTCAGAGCACCTTTCCTGTAAATATACACGCGGCTGTCACCTACATGCAAAGCAGCAGCCTGTGCCTGCCCTATTACGAGGCAGGCAAATGTAGTCCCCATTCCAACGGAATCAGGCGAAGACGCGCCCAATCTGTAGATCGCGTCATTTGTCTCTCCCACATAACTGTCAACAGCTCTGATTTTGTCTTCCAAAGGCATTGCAGAAAAGGCTTCTCCGGACGCAGTACGCTGAAGCCTGCTCACAGCTGTCAGTGATGCCCTCTCCCCGCTGTTTTCTCCTCCAAGACCGTCACATACGGCACAAATAAAACTGTCCGTCCGGATGAGCTCCGAAAATTTAAATTGGCCCTGCTCACCCTGCTGCATGTACAGACCGCAGACATACAGATTGTCCTCATTATTTTCGCGAATGAGGCCGGTATCGGAAATGGCTGAAACATCTATTTGTATTTCCATAAAATATTCGCACCTCCGATCCTGCCTGTATTATTCTCACGGACTCTTATATTCCTGATCCCGGGTCATTTCCCAATTCAGCGTCTTCATTATCCAGTTGCCGTCCAGGTCGGCTATTCCGACATACGGTCCGCGATGAAGGACTATATATTCACCGCTCGAAATTTTGGGATATGCCTTATCCGTATAGAGACGGATAGTACCGGTTTTATCAAGGATATATGATACTTTAGGTATGCCGGTTTCCTGATCATATTCGTTCGAACAGATAAGCAGATACTCATCTGCTATCTGCGCATACTCAGAGGAAGCCAGCGTATAGATAATTCTGCCTGTTTCAAGGGAATACACGTATTCCTGTGAGCTGGCCGCATCTGCCAGCAAAAGGACGTGGTTATTCATCCCACTGAAAATCAGTCCTTTTGCATCAATAACATATTCAGATTCTTTCGTCTTAATCCCGATCCTGTCGTCCATTGTACCGAAGGCAACCAGTTCCGAGTCAGAAAAGAACGAATATTGGTCACATGATCGATATATTGCCTGACATTTTATTCCCTGTACATCATATCTGACTCCATAAATCAGATCACCGTTATCCTCTTTTGTATTATCCGGGACCGGCTGAAAAGAGGAATTATAGGTTTGACCGTCCTTTAGATAATAATTCGAAATATATAAATACGTTACGCCCTGACTGCTGAAAAGGAGCGATCTGTAATCATCAATAACGGATACATTTTCGATCAGCTTATTTCCGGAAAAATCATAGATGTCATATACAAATTGGTCATCTGCACTTTTGTATACAAGAAAATATTTCCCTGCAAGCAGTTCATTTGGCATCTGCGGAAGATTTGACGCTTCACACGTGCCATCGATTGTACCGTCAGGCTCCACAATATATACCAGGATTGAAAACGACACAGGCTCGTATGCATAGTTTGAAAAGGAAACAATTGTCTCGCCGTCCATGTACTTTACTGCAATATCCAACCAGTCTGACGAAGCAGCCTTCGAATACTGCAGAGTTTGAATAAGTTTACCTTCCGTACTGTATAGATAGACTGCATAATTTACATAATCAATCTGATAGAATCCGTTTTCGTAGCTGCGGACGGATCTCATAAATATTTCGGACTCTTCAGGAACAACAGGAACGGCCGGATGAACATCGCCCGCATTCAGCCGGCAATATACGGACAGCTCCTGCATTGTAAAAACACCTACGGGCGGAACTGCCTCACCATCCGTAAAAAGGAATGAGTAGATTTGCTTGCCATAGCAGTCAAAAACATTGAAATAGGCGCCTTCACCTGGAAGCACGGCATAACAGTCCTCTGCAAATAACGGCTTTTCTTCAGCATTGTCTGCCGGCACGGGCTTGCCCGTCGGAGAAAGATCAGACGAGGGAATTACGATCGGTTCCTGTGTCGGACTTCTCGTCATTTCATCGCTTATGGTGCTGTTGATTGTATCGCCGGGAGCATGAGTATCGGACCCACAAGCGCATATAGAACATACTATGAAAGCCGTAAACAGAAGAACAAGAATTACTTTGAAACTATTTGTCTTCATATTATGCATCGCCTTCTTTCAACAGACATGTGTTCCTGCATTCTTGTCGAGCCACGCCTGGCAGCAGGAGCAGAAAAACACTCAGTCAATCTGCCTGATCGGCACGTAACCGCAGTCTTCGAGCATCTGCTGTCCATCGTCCGTAAGCAGCCAGGTAAGAATCGCTTCCGCCTGCGGATTCGGTTCAAGCGGGATAACGCCGTAGAAAGGATTGGTAAATCCGTATTCCCGGCTGTTGATCGTCTCATTAGAAGGTACAACACCGTCGACTGCTATGAATTTAAGACCGGGCTGTGTGTACATATTTTTGGCATAATAATAAACAGAGTAACCGATTGCATCAGCGCTGTTGTTATAAGCAGAAATATCTTCAATGATGTCAGCCATGCTGGCAGAAACAAGTTCCGTAGTCGGAGCCATCATCTCCGTATCTTTCATCATGAGATTCAACATCAGAGTCTGGCTTCCGCTCAGCTCTGGTCGCTGGAATGGAACGATCTCTTTATCATCGCCGCCTACCTGGGACCAGTTTGTAATCTCACCGCTGTAAATTCCGCGGATCTGGTCACTTGTCAGCGACTCAATCGGATTATCCTCATTGACAATGAAAACGAGTGCATCAAGACCGATTTCCCGCATATCCATCGTATGGAAAACATCGAGTTCATCAATCGTAGGCTGAGCCGGTTCATAAACCAGAAGCAGGTCCGATTTGCCTTCTGCCATCGCATAATAACTCGCGTCGGTCGTATTGAATGCAATGGATTCTTCAGCCTGGGCCGCCGTACAGCCGGTAATTTTTTGAATCAGTCCGATTGCAAGCGGAATTGTTGCCGTGGAACCATCCACGACAGGATAGTTTTCAAGGGTAATCCCTTCCGGAATATCTTCAGCTGCCGCGCTTGTCTCTTCAGCAGATGTTTTATCCATCATTTCCGTCACTTTGTCAGCCGTTGTCAGCGAGGTCTCGGAAACAGCCTTCGTTTCTGCAGGCTGTTTGGTATTCGCACAGCTGCAGATGCATAGACCTGTCGTGAATACAAGAATAATACTTAATATTTTTTTCATAAAGGTTCTCCTCATTATCAAGTATTGGTTAGCTTTACTATACGGTATCCATTTAAAAAACACAATGAAATACAATTTAAGAATCACGAAGCCGGTTAACGGGATCCTGCGGACATTCCAATTCATACATTTGCTGTCTGGAGGATCATGCTGGAATCAGCCGCCAGCGTTATCTCCGAACCGTCCAGCATATTCCCGCCGCTGCTTTGATATATGACGGTGCTGCCCGCCGTTTCCGGCATAGTTACGGTCACATTTTCGCTTGATGAGAAATTATGGAATATATAGAGGGTTTCAACGGATGACGTGCGGGTATAGGCCATAATCAGGTCATTTCCTGCATCAAGTGCTGTATAGGTTCCTTCTGTCAGGGCATTGTGGGCCTTGCGCAAAGCGATCATTTCCCTGTAATGGTTATATATGGAATTGCTGTCATTGATCTGGTCTTCGAGAGCGGCTGTGTCATAATTGGAAGATGCTGTCTCCCAGGCTGTATCCATTCCCGAACCGTCAGATGTCCACTTAAACGGTTCCCGTATATTTTCATCCGGTTTTGCTCCATACATTCCGATTTCTTCTCCGTAATAGATGAACGGATTTCCGGGAAGCGTAAGGTATATACTGGCTGCCAGTTTTGCCTTTTCCACATCATTGAGCTGGGACATGACCCGGTTCTGATCATGATTGGATGCAAAGATGCCATCGAGATAATTCGGGTCAGCCTCTGCATATGAGTCAAGTATTTCCTGAAGACGGAAGGACAGAAGATGGTTATCGGAGACCGCAGCGGATTCATTTGCAAGGCACGCCATCATATCAAGCTCAAATGCAAAATTGAACTTCGTATCAAAAGGCTGTGCATATTCCGCTAGGATCTCATCATCCTGCCATGCTTCGCCGACAAGATAGACGGCCGGATTTATCGATTCACAATATACAGCAAATTCATTCCACCACTGTATATTTGCACCGGTCGTATCCCCCATCTGTTTAAACTCATTGTCCCCGTAAATATGCATGGCCGCATCCAGACGGAAACCGTCAATGCCCATATTAAGCCACTTCCCGGCTGCTTCCTTAATACTGCCTCGTACTTTCGGGTTGTTATAATTCAAATCGGGCATTCCCGACCAGAAAATGCCGTAATAGAAGTAATCCCCGGAACTGTGCCAGACTTCTGCATTCCAGGGCGAAACATCTCCGGCAGAATAGTCTGCGGCATCATCTTTATTCACCCATCTGTAATAGTCCCGGTATTCACTGTTTATATCACTTGCGGAACTGATAAACCAGGGATGCCTGTCGCTTGTATGATTGATTACAAAATCCATAATAATCTTTATTTTATGTTTGTGTGCTTCATCAATCAGTGTCTGAAAATCTTCCTCTGTACCGTAATCGTCGTTCAGGAGGGAATAATCCGTTGTGTCATATCCATGATAGGAAGGGGATTCATTGACGGGCATAAGCCAGATGCCGTCAATGCCAAGATCTTCGAGATAGCCGAGATTTGCCGTTATTCCATTGAAATCCCCGATTCCGTCACCGTTGGAATCAGCGAAGGATCGGACGAAAATCTCGTAATATACACCTTCTTTTTTCTTCATATCCGACTTGTTTCGCAGAACGAGTGTAAAATTTGAGGTATCATACCGATCACTGCCCGAATCATATGGATCTCCCGCATCGGAAAGTGTGATGACCGTATCCGTTTCACCCGCACTTCCGTTCTGCCTGCTGCACCCGGCTGTAAGGCTGAGCGCCAGGAGGGTAACAAGAAAGAGCTTCAGGAGCCGGATCTTTCTCTTTTCCATAAATAATTCCCCCGAATCATGCATGCGTCCGATGAAGCGCCGACTGTTCACGTCTGTTCAGAGCGGAAGAACAGCAGGAATTACAGACGCATAAGCGCTGTATCTGTGCGTATCATTTTTAATCCTGAACCTTTTTGTTTTGCTGACCCTTCTTCTTATTTTGATAAACAATATAGATGCATCCAGGATCTGCCGCCGCCGGACCAATCATACCAAAAACATATCAACCGGCAGCAAAACAGACAAAACGAATGTAACCGCTCGATTTTTCATGTTCTGCCCTCCGATATATTACTTCACCCTCGAAGCCCACCGATATATAGAAAACGTTTGTCTCTTTATTTATTCATTTGATGTTATTGTATCACTGTCTTTCAGTCAATACGGATATATGCACGAAACATAGATGTCTGCCTGCTGTCTCTGAAAAAAGTACACGCCGGTTTAGCAGGCACCTTTATCCATCCGCAAAATTTTTCATAAAATTTCGGAAAGCAGCCTGCATGCATAACCTTTCGCCTGGACACTGTCTATAATGGCTCCTAAATCCCCCTGCCGCGCTCCGTGAATTAAAAAGACAGCCCCGTTTGCGGCATTGTCGGCATAGTGCTGAACCATCGAGATATTGTCAGGATTATGGGATGAAAAATAGCAGTCCTCGCAGCTCCAGTAAACGGTAACGGGATAACCGAGTTCTCCGAGGATTGCCTGCAGCCGATCGCTTTTATTCCCGCCGGGAGATCTGAAATACGGAAAATCCCTCTTCATCCTGTCAACATATTCATCTCCGAGTACTTTCCTTGCCGTGTCTTCCCACCCCGTTATCTGAGCAATTATTTCATCATCTGACATATCGGAAAGATTTAAGGGGTGTGAGAGTGTATGATTGCAAATCTGATGGCCATCAGCAACTGCCTGCTTCCAACGCTCCGGATTCTTTTCAAGTTCCGATGCCACAAGAAAAAAAGTCCCCTTAATGCCTCTTGCATTCAGTGTATCAAGAATCAAACCGAGATTCTCGCCTGAATCATCAAATGTCAGGGCAATTTCCGGATTCGCCTCATTACCGGTACGTACAATAACACTTGGTCCGGACGGAGCCGGTGTCGGCTGCACAGGCGTCGGTGTACTTGAAGGCGCCGGTGACGGCGTACTTGTCGGTGTAGGCGTATTTATAGGTGTCGGCGTACTTGTCGGTGTCGGCGCGGGAGTATCTGTCGGTGCAGCCGCCGGTGTCGGGGACATCGCCGGCAATCCTTCTGCCTTCAGCGAAACGGCTGTTTCCAGGTCCTGCCTGCCGAATGCGTCAGATTCATCTTCCGCATAATAGGAAGGTTTTCCCGATATTTCATATTGGTATCCGCATATGACAAGGATAGCAACGGCCGCCGTCAGCACTATATTTGTATGGAATCTTTTCATATAAAATCCCCCCGGAAATCGGTTGAGATTAATCATCTGGTCAGGTGTTTATGACCGGTCTTTACATTTTTGATCCGCATCAACATCGATTGAATTCCTGCAGGAATCAAATTCATGACATATTCTGAGACAATTATACCCGATTTATTTATACGTAATATATAATTTATAAAATATTTCTGGCGTTTTCATATATTGTAGCTTTTATGAATTGTAAGGGGAAAGATCTTTAGAAAATACAAATCGCTGCAGGTTATGAATCCACAGCATGCCAAATTTTCCATGATATCCGCGTTGTTTCAGGACATGGATCAGAGACCGCATATAAAAAGCATGACTTATGACATAGCAGTCTTCATTTGCTGCTTCAAGAAAATCTACCGCACGGTTAGCCCGACTCCATGTTTCAGGTCTCTTTTCCGGCTGCCGGCTGTTCTTAAATTTCCACTGCAGCCTTCCGATTCCATCCCATACAACAGTCGGGATAAAAATATCCATATCCGTAAATGGCCGGATTGGAACTTCATTGAAGAGCGGCGAACGTATGAACTGCTTTTTGCCGAATATTTTTACCGCAGTTTCATAGGTTCTCCGAAGTTCGCTGATATATATGGGAGCATTGGTGCTGATTGTATCTGCGGTGCGCGGGATGACCGGGGATTCATCATATGCACGGAAGGCACAGACAACACCTTGGGGCCTGTAGAGAATCTTCCAGTGGTAATCTACTTTCTCATGACGAATAACAGTGATCTTCATATACTGACTCCTTTTTGAATCCGTCAATGGAAAGACTGCTGCGAGCGCCGGTTTTGCAGATCACTTTTATGTACCTTCATAATAGCGTAAGAAGACAGTTTTATCCCGAATCTTTTGGAAGTATATAGAAAAAGCCCCTGCTGATTGTATCAGCAGGGGCTTATCTGGTGGGAGGAGATGGATTCGAACCATCGAAGTCACTGACGACAGATTTACAGTCTGTTCCCTTTGGCCGCTCGGGAATCCTCCCATATATATAAATGTCGATAAGGTGCAAATGGTGGGCCTTCAGGGACTCGAACCCGGGACCGACCGGTTATGAGCCGGTTGCTCTAACCAACTGAGCTAAAGGCCCATACTCATCATTTATGCGATCTGCCTGGTAAAACGCGTCCCGCACTCTTGAAGCGCAAGTAAGATTATATAGATAAGTTGGCGGCTCGTCAAGCATAATTTTGAAAATATGGATGATCAGTAATAATGCGTCAACAGTACGTGCAGCGGCCTTATATCTGTCCCCCGGCTGTCTGTTAACAGCCGGGGGACAGATACGCAATCCTGTATTATTTTCCTGGTTACCTTTCCTGAATGTAACCAAGTTTTGTAAGCAGTTCTGCCGTCAGTACAGCACCGCCTGCTGCGCCCCTTAATGTATTATGGGAAAGGCATGTAAACTTGTAATCAAAGATGTTGTCTTCACGAAGACGCCCGATTGTGACACCCATACCGTGTTCAAAGCCTGCATCGAGCAGCGGCTGGGGACGGTTATCTTCCTCCATGTACTTGAGGAACGGTTTCGGCGCACTGGGAAGTCCAAGTTTCTGCGGAACCGTCTCAAAGTCGGCCCAGCGTGCCAGCATCTCCTCGCGTGACGGTTTTTTTGTAAATGATACGGAAACGGCGGCCGTATGGCCCTCCTGGACGGCTACGCGGTAGCACTGCGCGGAGATAAGAGGCGCTGCTGCCGTTACGATACTGTCTTTGCCAACGGAGCCCCAGATCTTGAGCGGTTCTTTTTCACTCTTCTCTTCCTCACCGCCGATATAAGGGATCACGTTTCCAATCATCTCCGGCCAATCTTTGAACGTCTTACCGGCGCCTGAAATCGCCTGGTACGTGCAGACACTGATCTTCTCAATGCCAAAGTCCAAAAGCGGCGTAAGAGCCGGCACATAACTCTGGATTGAGCAGTTCGGCTTTGCAGCAATAAATCCGCGTTTGGTGCCGAGACGCTTCTTCTGTGCATCAATGACAGAAGCGTGTCCGCTGTTCAGTTCAGGGATAATGACCGGTACATCCGGTGTCCAGCGATGAGCAGAATTATTGGAAACAACCGGTGTCTCACATTTTGCAACACGCTCTTCGAGTTCCCTGATCTCCTCCTTCTTCATATCCACGGCGCAAAAAACAAAATCAACTTTTTCGCAGAGCTTTTCGATTTCGTCTGTTCCGTAGACGATCATATCTTTCACATAGGACGGCATCGGAACATCAATTTTCCAACGGGATCCTACGGCATCTTCGTATCTTTTTCCGGCTGAGCGCGGTGAAGCCGCTACTGCAGTGCATGTGAACCAGGGATGATTTTCCAGAAGGGCAATAAATCTCTGTCCGACATACCCGGTTCCGCCGATAACACCAACCTTTAATTTCTTATCCATTCCTAAACTCTCCTCCCTGCGGCAAATCTGTGGACTGCATAGAAATTTTTGCTTTCTGCTTCCCGGAAGGTCTGCCGTTGTCCTCCTCGTGAGGACATTTGTGTTTGCTGGAAGAATGATATCATATTTGCAAAGCATGTGCAACCCGCATTGTACGTGTTTTTTCGGAATAAATAATGCGGTTATGTTACAATATCTATATCAGCTTGGGAAGGGGATCTTTTGCATGGCCGGACAATCCGGAGAAGACACCGCCAAAAGGACGGATACGTATCCAATCCTTGATCAGTATGTTAATTATATGCAGGCCGTCCGTGAGAGGTCTCCTCTGACGATGAAGGAGTACCGGTATGACCTTGTCCTGTTCTGCCGTTTTATGAAACGGGAACGGGGTCTTGTTAAACAGGGGACGCCTTTCAACAAGATCCCGATTGATGACATTGACGCGCATTTTTTAGCTTCCGTTACGACGGATGACCTGTTTGTATTTCTGATTTATCTTTCGCGTGAGAGGCATGCATCCACTGCGACGCGTGCCAGAAAAGCAGCTACGCTGAAATCCTATTTCAAGTATCTGTGCCAGAAACGAAGACTGATACCGGATGATCCGTCCTATGAGCTAGACTCCCCGAAACTCGGCAGACGTCTCCCCCACTATCTGACACTTGATGAAAGCATCGGGCTTCTTTCAACTGCCGCGGAGTCAACACTTCCGAGCCGCGAACGCGATTACTGCATGCTGACGCTTTTTCTGAACTGCGGAATGCGTCTTTCCGAACTCAGCGGCATTAATTTATCCAATATTCATGAAAATACCCTTACCGTCATCGGTAAGGGTAATAAGGAACGTACCATATATCTGAATGCTGCCTGCATGTCTGCCCTCGCTGCGTGGATGGATGTCCGTCCCAAGGCAGGCCTCAAGGACCCGCAGGCGCTTTTTGTCAGCCGTCTGGGCCGCCGTTTAAGCAACCAGATGATCCAGTATTCGACAAAACGGCTCCTGGGCGAATCGGGGATAGACACGCGTGTCTATTCCGTTCATAAGCTTCGCCACACGTGTGCAACTCTGATGTATAAGTACGGCCAGGTTGATATACGAAGCCTCCAGACAATTCTCGGCCACGCCAGCGTCGCAACCACACAGATTTATACGCATGTGGATGACGAGTCGCTGCACGCGGCCGTAGATAAGAATCCTCTATCAGGAATTATTGCGGGTAAGTCCTCCCAAGAATCGGACACATAGCCCGGATCTCATCGGTAAGGATGCGGTATCCTTCGGGTGTCAGCTGCTGTGCCGCATCTGACAAAGCCAATTTGGGATTCGGGTGCACTTCAATGATCAGCCCGTCCGCACCGGCCGCAATAGCTGCCCGCGAAAGTGCAGGCACATACAGTGCTTTTCCGGCGGCGTGGCTTGGATCAACAATGACAGGGAGATGCGTCTTGCTCTTCAGGACCGGGATGGCGCTTAAATCCAGCGTACTTCTTGTCGCTGTTTCAAATGTCCGGATTCCCCGTTCGCACAGGGCTATTTTATAGTTGCCCTCGCTCATGACATATTCAGCGGATCCCAGCCACTCATCAATCGTCTCGGCAATGCCGCGCTTCAGCAGCACGGGGATGCCGGACTTCCCGACAGCGGAAAGCAGTCGGAAGTTCTGCGCATTCCTTGCTCCGATCTGAATCATGTCAACATAATCGGCGGCAAATGCAATATCGTTCTCCGATGTTATTTCACTGATCACCAGAAGGCCGTGTCTGTCAGCGACCCGCCGCAGAATCTGAAGCCCTTCTTTTTCAAGACCCTGGAAGGCATAGGGAGAAGTCCTCGGTTTATAGGCACCGCCGCGGAGAAATCTCGCGCCGCAGGCACGGACTTGAGCCGCGACCGTCTCAACCTGCTCCTCACTTTCGACGGCGCAGGGGCCGGCCATCATGACCAGCTCCTTACCGCCGATAGTCACATCCTTAATCTCAAAAGACGTGCCCTGCGGCCGGAAAGCCTTGCTCGCCAGCTTATAGGATTCCATAATCGGAACAAGTTTTTCAACAGCGGGCAGCACCTCGAGCGCATCAAGCGACAGAAGGCTCTTATCACCGATGACTCCGATGATCATTCTCTCGGAACCCTCGGAAACGTGGGCTTTGAGACCGTGCGCGTCAAGCTGATCCAGTATTTCCTGCACCTGCTCCTGCGTTGAACCTGGTTTAACTACAATAATCATATATTCCTCCTGCCCTAACACAGGGCAACTACCATACTACAAAAACATTATCATAAAGTTTCAAATATTACAGGTTCTCCAGGAAAGTCTTATAGGCAAGATAGGTATAATACAGATCAATTTTGCTGATCACTTCATAAGGTGCGTGCATGGAAAGAACAGGTACGCCGCAGTCTATAACTTCCATGCCCATTTTGGCCAGGTATACAGCAATCGTTCCGCCGCCGCCTGCATCGATTTTACCGAGTTCGCCGGTCTGCCATGGAATATTGTTTTTGGCAAAAGACTGAAGAATATCCGCAAAGAACTCGGAGTTGGCATCGTTCGTTCCAGATTTGCCTCGAGAACCGACATACTTCTCCATTGCGATTCCCTTTGACATATAAGCCGTATTCTTCGCGTCGGATACAGATGCGAAAGTCGGGTCAAATCCATTGGTAACGTCTGCGGAAAGCATCTTTGTGGCTGCAATTGTCTTCCTGTACAGAAGTTCGTCGTACATCCCGTTTGTTTTTACGAAAAGTTCCACAAGGAAATTCTCATACAGTCTGGATTGGGCTCCCGTATTGCCGTAGCTGCCGATTTCCTCCTTGTCTGAAAGCATGACAACGCATGTCTTTTCAGGACGTTCCTGCTGCATAATGGCCATCAGGGCCGGGAATGCGCAGACCTTATCGTCATGTCCGTAGGAAGCGATAAACGAACGGTCAAAACCAACGTCCCTTGCTTTAATGGCAGGAACGACTTCAATCTCGGCACTGACGAAATCCTTTTCGACAATTCCGTATTCGGAATGCAGGAATTCAAGAATTCCTAGCTTGAAGCGGCTGGATGCATCCTTGTCGTCGATCGGGCGTCCGCCGATCAAAAGGTTCAGGTCCTCACCGCTGATGACGTCCTTGGCGGCTTTAACCATCTGTTCGTTTCCGAGATGAGGAAGAAGATCTGTAATGTAAAAAATCGGATCTTCGTCCTTTTCACCGATATTCAGGAAAATCTTTGAACCGTCCTGACGGATTACAAGACCATGGATTGCAAGAGGGATTGTCGGCCACTGGTATTTCTTGATGCCGCCGTAATAGTGCGTCTTCAGGAATGCCATCTCATTATCCTCATAAAGAGGGTTTGGCTTCAGGTCAAGACGCGGTGAGTCAATGTGTGATCCGAGGATGTTCATACCGTCTGAAACCGGCTTCTTTCCGATAACGGCAAGCATCAGACCCTTTCCCTTGATAGACTGGTAGACCTTCTGTCCGGGTACAAGGGATGACACCGTGGAAATATCAACATAACCAAGCTGCTCAACAGAATCGATTGTAAGTGTTACAAACTCACGTTCGGTCTTACCGGCGTCCAGGAATCTCTTGTACTCTTCGGACATTGCATAGGCATGATCAAAATCATCCTGTGTACGGCTATCCCAGAGATTCGGATATTCAGCAAGGAGCTTTTTATATTTATCCTTGTTCTTCTTATGGGATCCCTTTTCGGGAACTTCATCTGAAATCAGTTTTTTGTCTTTGGCCAGCATGTATAAAGTCCTCCTTAGAAAATGTCGCAGGCTGTCGGCATGCGACATAAATTTGATATTATGATAACATATTTATGCATACTCGACGAGTTCGCTTTGCTAGTCGATATCTGCAAAATATATACGGGGTGCATATAAATGTATACTGACAGCCATAATCATACTTCACAGTTCAGCGCCGACGCCGCCATGACTGCGCCAGAGCTTCTGGCAGCAGCAAAAAGACGCGGACTTGATGCAGTCGTCATTACCGAACACTACGAGATGGATTACCCGCACGAGATTGACAAAGAGCTCATGTTTAATATTGATGAGTATTTTACATCCTTTTCTGCATGGAAAAAGATTCTTCCTGCCGGACTCCGTCTGTTTTCGGGAATTGAACTGGGATACCAGCCGCATCTTTCGGCAACATTTGACAGGCTGGCCGCAAGTTATCCTTTCGACTCCATCATCATGTCCGACCATCTTTTTAACAGGAAAGACCCATATTATTTCCGTGATTGCTACAGCAAACCCAAAAGCGAAGTGTATGCGGGATATATCAGCGAATTGACCGACATGGTTCTATCCTGCAGTAATTTTGACATCGTCGGGCATTACGACTACATTGCACGCTATGCGCCATATGAAAACCCGACTGTAAAATACAGGGATCTGCCGGAGTCTTTCGACCGATTTCTGTCCGCAGTCGTGCAAAAGGGTAAATCACTGGAAATCAATACGCGTTCCATCAGCAAGTTTCTCGCCAATGGGATCATGGATGCCTGGCCGGACAAAGAGATTATCCGCCGTTACCTTGCGCTTGGCGGAAGCAGGGTCACACTCGGTTCCGATTCGCATGACACATCCACGCTGGGCTGCTATTTTGAAGAGACAGCTGCCTATCTGAAAGAATGCGGCATAACGGATCTGACAACATATGCCGCACGCAAAGAAATCCGGACGCCCATCATCTGACTCTCAATCTGACCATTCTCCGGGCATATTTCCCGGATACGTACAAAGGCCCCCGGAACCGAATCCGGAGGCCTTTTGTCCGTACTTCGCTTACTGATTTTTACTGTACGCTGTGCTCATCCTCATCGAGGACATCAAAATATTTCTGCTTATCGGCAGGAATTCCGCCGTGTTCTTCGTAGTATTCCTTGAGGGCTGCCTTGACAGCCTGCTCGGCAAGGAGTGAACAGTGCATCTTGATCGGAGGAAGTCCGTCAAGAGCCTCGGCAACCGCCTTGTTCGTCAGGGAGAGGGCTTCATCAATTGTATGGCCTTTGATCATTTCCGTAGCCATGCTGGAGGTAGCAATCGCACTGCCGCAGCCAAATGTTTTGAACTTGGCATCAACAATCATCTCACCTTCGATTTTCAGATAAACTTTCATGATATCCCCGCATTTGGGATTGCCGACTGTACCGGTAGCTGATGCGTCCTCGATCTCTCCCACGTTTCTGGGATGCATGAAATGGTCCATTACTTTATCACTGTATTGCATATATTCTCCCTCTCACCGGCTTGTCCGGCATCTCAATATTTATTTGGCACAGCGGTTACACGGAGTGTAAGCCTGTATTTTGTTGTTTAAAAAATCATCATAAAGCGGCGACATGTCGCGAAGGCGCTGAACAACTTTCTCAAGTGCCGGGACTATTGTCATGACCTCTTCTTCCGTATTGAACTTGCCGATGCTTACACGAAGCGATCCATGAGCAATTTCGTGCGGCAGTCCGATGGCCAGAAGTACATGGGACGGGTCAAGGGACCCGGATGTGCAGGCGGACCCGCTTGAGCACGCGAATCCGAGGTGATCCAGCAACAGAAGAAGAGATTCTCCTTCTATGAATTCAAAAGAGAAGTTAACATTGCCGGGAAGTCGTTTTTCCGGATGACCGTTCAGACGGGTAAAGGGAATTTTATCGAGGACGGCATCAATCAGCTCATTGCGGATTTTAGTCAGTCTTTCCATATTCTTCTCAATATCGGCGGTTGCAAGCTCCAGTGCTCTGGCAAACCCGACGATATACGGCAGGTTCTCCGTACCGGCGCGTTTTGCACGCTCCTGGGCTCCGCCATCCATAAAATTGCTGATAGCGACACCCTTGCGGATATACAGAAGGCCAATACCTTTGGGAGCGTGCAGCTTGTGCCCGGAAAGGGAAAGCATGTCGACGCCGAGCTTCTTTACGTCTATCGGCAGTGTGCCGCCGGCCTGAACCGCATCCGTATGGAAAAGAACCTTCTTCTCCCTGCAGATCCGTGCAATCTCTTCTATCGGCTCAATTGTCCCGATTTCGTTGTTCGCTGTCATGATGGTTACAAGGATTGTATCCGGGCGGATAGCGGCTGCCACGTCGGCAGGGTTAACAAGTCCGTAGGAATCAACCGGCAGGTATGTTATCTCATAGCCCTGCTTTGCAAGCGCTTCACAGCTGTGAAGTATCGCGTGATGTTCAATGGCGGATGTAATGATATGTTTTCCTTTATTGGCATAACGCAGTGCGGTGCCTTTAATTGCCCAGTTGTCGGACTCCGACCCGCAGGATGTAAAGAAAATCTCTGACGGATCTGCATTGAGGCATGCTGCAATGCGTGACCGCGCATCTTCAAGTGCTGCTTTTGCTCTCTGTCCTTCTTTATATATAGACGAGGCGTTTCCGTAATTATTCTGAAAAACCGGCAGCATTTCATCGATAACTTCCTGCCTGACAATTGTTGTAGCAGCATTATCGAGATATACTCTTCTGACTTCGTTTTCTGTCATTTTCCACCACTCAATTCACCCGGACGGTGACCTTTCTCTTATGTCGGGTAATCCTGTATACCAGATTGCGCTAACAGCGCATGCACCTTTAAACAGCCCGCATGTCATACTTTATTCCATTTACAAAAAACGAGACGTAACAAATGTTACGCCTCGTGAAATTCTTACTAAAAGAATAGACATTAATGAATTCAAAAAGCTATTTTCTTCGCTTTTCAAGCCATTCGCGTATTTTTGACTCATACCCCAGACTGGTCGGTTCATAGTAAACCGTACCGGCCATCTCATCCGGCAAATATTGCTGGTCAACAATATGTCCTTCAAAATCATGTGCGTACTTGTATCCCACGCCATATCCTAAATCAGCCATTCCTTTGACGGGAGCATTCCTGAGATGCATGGGCACCTCTCCGGTCCTCTTTTCCTCAACATCCTGAAGCGCTTTATTGATTGCAAGATAAGACGCATTGGATTTCGGGCTTGTGGCAACCACGATAGCGGCTTCGGACAGCAGGATTCTCGCTTCCGGCATGCCGACAGCCATAATACCCTGATAAGCTGCCATTGCGACAGTCAGTGCAGAGGGATTTGCCATTCCTACATCCTCGGAAGCACAGATCAGGATCCGCCTTGCGAGAAATTCGATATCTTCACCGCCGTGAAGGGCCCGCGCAAGATAAAATACGGCTGCGTCCGGGTCCGATCCCCGCATGGATTTTATGAAAGCACTTATATTGTCATAGTGACTCTCCCCGTTCGCATCAAAAGCAATGCTCCGCTTCTGCATGCAGTCTTCCAGTACTGCGGAGTTGATTGTGACGCGTCCTTCGGCATCCGTAGGTGTTGTAACGGAGGCAAGTTCAAGTGCAGTCAGTGCAATTCTGGCATCTCCGTTCGACATATTGGCAATCTGCATGATCGTCTCGTCCGAAATGGAAATCAGTTCGTTGCCGAGACCTCTTTCCTTATCGGAAAGGGCCATCTTCAGGATTTTACCGATGTCATTTTCCGTCAGAGGCTTTAAGGCCAATACCGTTGACCGGGAAATCAGCGCTTTGTTGACTTCAAAAAAGGGATTTTCCGTAGTTGCGCCGATCAGGATCAGGGTTCCGTCCTCGACCTGGGGAAGAAGCGCATCCTGCTGCAGCTTATTGAAGCGGTGAATTTCATCGATAAACAGTACTGTGCGGCCCGATGGGTTCAGTATCTGATTCTGGGTATCGGAAATAACCCGTTTGATCTCTGCTACACCTGCCGTAACCGCATTCATTTTTGAGAATCCGGATGCAGTCGTATGCGCAATGAGTCTTGCAAGGGAAGTCTTACCCGTACCGGGCGGTCCATAAAGAATGATAGAGGACAGACGGTCTGCCTCTATCATTCTCCTTAACATTTTGCCTTTTCCCAGAATGTGCTCCTGACCTACATATTCATCGAGCGTCCGCGGCGACATACGATAGGCAAGCGGCTCTTTTCCAGGTATTGGATTATCCAAAAACGATCACCTTCAATCAGATTTCCGGATATAGCGGATAACGGCTTGTAAGGGCGTCAACACGCGTACGGATTGCGTCCTTTTTCGTATCAAAATCAGTCAGGGTAAGCGAGATCAGCTCTGCAATCTCATCCATATCGGCTGTATTCATACCGCGTGTTGTAACAGCAGCCGTGCCAAGACGGACGCCGCTTGTTATAAACGGCTTTTCAGGGTCAAACGGGATTGTATTCTTGTTGGCGGTAATATCCACTTCATCAAGACGCAGCTGCATTTCCTTGCCGGTGACGCCTGTTCCGCGAAGGTCCATAAGCATCAGATGATTGTCCGTACCGCCGGATACAAGGTTGATCCCCCTTGATTTGAGACCGGATGCAAGGGCAGCTGCATTCTTTATGATATTTCCCTGATATTCGCGGAATTCAGGAGTCAGTGCTTCCTTAAACGCCACTGCCTTTGCGGCTATGATATGCATCAGCGGTCCTCCCTGCTGCCCGGGGAATACGGCGGAATCAATCTTCTTCGCATACTGCTCCTTACACATAATAATACCGCCGCGGGGTCCGCGCAGCGTCTTATGCGTAGTAGTCGTTACAAAATCAGCATATGGGACGGGATTCGGATGAAGTCCTGCGGCAACAAGTCCGGCAATATGGGCCATGTCAACAAACAGGTATGCACCGCAGGCATCGGCAATCTCGCGGAATTTGGCGAAATCAATGATTCTTGAGTATGCGGAAGCACCGGCAACGATGATCTTCGGCTTCAGTTCAACTGCCTGCTTCATGAGCTTGTCATAATCAATGAGTTGGGTTACGGGATCAACCTGATAGAACTCGGAATGATATGTCCTTCCCGACACATTCAGCTTCATGCCGTGAGTCAGATGACCGCCATGTGAAAGGTCCATTCCGAGGATGATATCATTCGGCTCAAGGACTGCAAAATATACGGCTGTGTTGGCCTGTGCACCGGAATGCGGCTGTACATTGACATGATCCGCACCGAAAAGCTTCTTTGCTCTCTCAATTGCAAGGGATTCGACGATATCGACATATTCACATCCGCCGTAATATCTCTTTCCCGGATAGCCCTCGGCATATTTATTTGTAAGCGGACTGCCTGCAGCTTCAAGCACGGCTTCGGAGACAAAATTCTCAGAAGCGATCAATTCTATCTTTGTGCGCTGTCTGCCTACCTCCTGCATAATTGCCTGATAAACTTCCGGATCCTCAGCTTTGATGTGCTCAAACATTACAAATCCCTCCACTTTCTACTGACTTTCTTAATCTTTGTCCATACCAGCATATGCTGCTATTTTACTGGATTCTATCTCTTCGGTAAAGGCATAAAATGCCTGACCGTAAAAGCATAATGATACGCGCCGAAGAAACATTCTTCCGGCTACAACTTATAGAGTTCATCCACATCCGGAGGAAGAAGCAGTGAGCGGTCCCCGTTCCTGTCCTTAGTAAAGAATCCCTTTTCTATAAAACTGCCGATTGCAGTACATTGGATACGGTTCTCCCGGAGCTTTGCCATGATCACTTCAGGCTCGGGAGTCGCAATCAGGAGGGATCCGGATGAAATCAGGCGCATTACGTCAAGATGCAGTGCTGTCGTTATCTCTTTTGTTGCCGGATGAACAGGAATGGCGTCCGGTTCGAGTATAAGGCCGGTTCCGGACAGATCGGCCATTTCATATGCAGCGCCGAAAACTCCGCCTTCCGTTACGTCGTGCATCAGGTGGACCGCACTGTGCAAAAATCCCTGTGCGTTTATCGTTCCGTCTCCCGCGGGGCAGGAAGCTGCAAGGACGCCTTCCTTTACAACACTCAGATCGGAAAGAAAACCTCTGACCCCGGAAAGCTGGTCCGGTGTCAAAACAGATGTAAGCCTGTCCTCGTGTTCCATTGCCGCAATCCAGGAGCCTTCAATTGCGGCCGTTTTTGTCATCAGAAGCGTATCGCCCGGCCGTGCGCATCCCAGAGGGACAAAATCGCTTTTGCTTACTATTCCGAATGCCGTCGTCGTAACGACAAAACGGGTTACGGAATCACTGATTTCGGTATGTCCCCCGACAATATCAACGCCGAGACTTTCCGCCGTTTCCGACGCCTGGTCGACGATTTGAAGAAGCTCCTCCCTCGTGACAGACGGAGGCGCGATGATGACCATAAGAATACCTACCGGGTTTACGCCGCACGCGGCAATATCATTGCATGAAACATGAATTGCAAGGCGGCCGGACTGCATGCCGCCGGCGGTAACCGGGTCAGTGGAAGCCACAAGGAGATTCGATCCGAAATTAAGCCATGCACAGTCTGCGCCGACCTGCGAACCGGTAATCGTACGTGAAGAAAGCCTGGGAAGACGTGAGAGAACGATCTCTTCCAGTTCCTGATTGGTAAGCTTTCCGATGCGCATGACGTCTCCTCCTGTTAAATCCGAATAGACTCGATATTTTCAAGTCCGCGCGCAACCAGGGCTGCAATATCCAGGTTCTTCTCCGCTTCCATAACATCTTTCGGCGTCGGATGCGTCTTCGGGTGCTTGGCAACAAACACCGTGCAGCAGTCCTCATACGGAAGAATCGAAGTTTCAAATGTACCGATTTTTCTGGCTGTTGCAATCGTATCGTCCTTATCCGTTCCGATCAGCGGACGGAAAACCGGCATTTTAACAACTTCGTCGGTCATAACAATCGCCTCTAAAGTCTGGCTTGCCACCTGCCCGAGACTCTCGCCTGTAATGATTGCCTTGCATCCGCGTCTCTCAGCCAGCCCTTCCGCAATCTGCAGCATGATGCGCCGCATCGTAATCGTCTGCATATCCTGCGGGCTGTTCTGATTCATCTCCAGCTGAATGGAGGTAAAATCAACGACATGGAGCGTCATGCGCCCGCAGAAATGCGATACGATCTTCGCCAGATCAATGACTTTCTCTTTTGCGCGGTCGCTTGTATAGGGGTAGGAATGAAAATAAACGGCTTCCAGCGTCATTCCCCGGCTGGCCATCATATAACCGGCAACGGGGCTGTCAATCCCGCCGGACAGCATAAGCATGCCTTTACCTGCCGTGCCTACGGGAAGGCCTCGGTGCCCGAAGACTTTTTCGCAGTATATATAGACGGACTCACGGACTTCAACATACAAAATAAAATCCGGATCATGAACATCAACGGACAGTTCAGGAATGGCATCGAGAATGCGTCCGCCAAGTTCCGCGCAGATCTCGGGGGAGTTCATGGGGAAGCGCTTATCGCCGCGTTTGGCTTCCACTTTAAATGTCTTATAGTGTTTTTCAGAAAGAAGTTCCCTCACAAAAATCGCAGACTGTCTGCTGATTTCATCAATTCCGCCGTCAAACTTCCATACGATACTGGCAGACACAATGCCAAAAACTTCTGTTACCGCCTTGAGTACATCCCTGGCGAAATCCGGATCCATAGTAAATGTTACAGCCGGTTCACCGTTTGCATCGCCCGCCGCCTGAATCCTTGGTTCGATCCAAAGCCGCGACTGACTCTGAAAAATATGAAAATGCCCGAGTGCCCGCAGGCGGTATGTAAGATTGGAAATCAGCTGATGTTCAAATCTCCCTCTGTTTAAACCCTTGAGCGCAATTTCACCCATACGGGCCAGAATAACAACTTCGTGTTTAGAATTATCCAGCATGCCTATCCTCGTTTCACCGTGTATTTGTCATATATTTCATGAACGGCTCCGCACATAACTTTCACTTCCTCTTCCGTTGAAAAGCGGGAGAAGCTGATGCGTACGGCGTTCTTCGCAATGTTCCTGTCAATGCCCATCTCAAGAAGGACATAGCTGATTTTCTTCTGCTTTGAGGAGCAGGCCGATACGGTTGAGACAAAAATGTCGTGTTCCTCCAGTGCATGAAGCATCGTCTCTGCTTCAAACAGGGGAAATGACAGATTTACAACATACGGCAGCGCGTCATCAGGCGAGAGGGCGGCAACATGCAGGTCAGATAAGCCGTCAAGCAGTTCTTTCTTTAATATAGTAACACGTGAAAGGGCACTTTCCCTATCTTTCTCGGCAAGAGATAAGGCAAGCGCAAGGGCACCGGAAAGGAACGTGCTTTCCGTACCGGAACGAATTCCGTTCTGCTGGCCGCCGCCGTATATGAGGGGATGAATCCGGCAGCCTTTCCTGACATACAGAAGTCCGATGCCTTTAACGGCATGAATTTTGTGTCCGGAAAAAGATGCCATGTCGATCCCCATCTGTGAAAGGAAAACCGGCAGTTTGCCCAGGGACTGCACACAGTCAAGATGAAAACGCGTCTGCGGATTTTTCCTTCTGCGTATCTCATTGATTTCCGAAACGGGGCAAATCGCGCCTGACTCATTATTAACATGCGTCATCGTGATAAGTGCCGTATCGGGACGGATGGATTTCTCAAGCTGCTCAAGATCGGGCCTGCCGTCAGCACCGACAGAAAGGTATGTCACTTCATAACCTGACTCTTCCAAGAGCTGCAATGTCTCAAGAGATGCCTTATGCTCCGTCCTTGTAGAAATGATATGTTTACCGGCTCTTGGGTTGGCGTGGAGGTATCCGCGGATTGCCGTGTTAACGGATTCGGAGCCGCAGGATGTGAAATACAGTTCATCTTTCCCGCATTTCAGGATTCCGCTCAGCGTCTCAAGTGCAGCCCTCTGTCTTTTCTCGGCCATCATACCGAGACGGTGAAGGGATCCCGGATTGCCGAATCCCTCATCGGAAGAAAGTTCATCGCAAATAAATGAAACGACTTCGCGAACCGGCTTCGTTGTTGAACTGTTATCAAAATAGATCAGAATACGTCCCTCCCTTAAACGGTAAGTTCCGCATCCGCCAGCTTCATGTCGTCAGCATATGCTTCAAGTACCGGATTTACCTCATCCTGAATAAAAGCAGTGACCTGCTCGGGGCAGCAGCCAATATACAGCTGCGGATCAAGCAGCCCGGAAAGGGAATCGGCATCAAGACCGAATGCCTCGTCAGCCGCGATTCTTTCGAGCAGATCATTGGGTTTGCCCTCCACTTTGACGACTGCGCCTGCTGCCATGGAATGCACACGGATCTTCTCATGAAGGTCCTGGCGGTCGCCGCCTTTCAGGACAGATTCCATCATAATATTCTCCGTAGCCATAAATGGGAGCTCATCCATAATATGCTTATGGATGACCTTTGGATATACAACAAGGCCTGACACAACATTCTGGTAAATGCTCAGGATTGCATCGACAGCCAGGAAAGCTTCCGGGACACTGATGCGTTTGTTTGCGGAGTCGTCGAGTGTTCTTTCGAACCACTGCTCCGATGCGGTCATCGCAGGATTCAGACAGTCGGAAATTACATACCGGGAAAGAGATGCGATTCTTTCGGACCGCATCGGATTTCTCTTATAAGCCATAGCGGAAGATCCGATCTGTGTCTTTTCAAAAGGTTCTTCAACTTCCTTCAGGTGCTGCAGGAGACGGATGTCATTGCTGAATTTATGTGCGCTCTGTGCAATCGAAGACAGAACATTAAGAACACGCGAATCGACTTTCCGCGAATATGTCTGTCCGCTGACTTTGTATGTATCTGCAAACCCCATCTTACCGGCGATCAGTTTATCAAGCAGAAAGACCTTGCTGCGGTCACCCTGGAAAAGCTCAAGGAAGCTGGCCTGCGTCCCCGTAGTCCCCTTGCATCCGAGAAGCTTGATATGATCAATCACGAAAGTCAGTTCGTCCAGGTCAAAAAGAAGGTCCTGCAGCCATAGTGTCGCCCGTTTGCCTACGGTAACAAGCTGAGCAGGCTGAAAATGGGTAAATCCGAGTGTCGGCATGGCTTTGTATTCATCGGCAAAAGAAGACAGTTTAGAAATGACGTGAATGAGTCTCTGCCTGACAAGGATCAGGGCATCCTTCATAATCATCAGGTCCGTATTATCTCCGACATAACAGGATGTGGCACCGAGATGTATAATTGCTCTGGCATTCGGGCACTGCTCACCATACGCATGGACATGTGCCATGACATCGTGCCTTACAATTTTCTCTTCACGCTGCGCGACGTCATAATTAATGTCATCCTTATACGCAATCATTTCATCAATCTGTTCCTGCGTAATGGAAAGTCCAAGTTCCTTCTCGGACTCCGCAAGTGCAATCCACAGTCTGCGCCAGGAACGGAACTTGTTATCCGGTGAAAATATAAACTGCATCTCCTTGCTGGCATAACGCGAGTTAAGCGGACTCTCATAAGTATCTTTCATCCTTAAACCTCCTCAAGAAGCTTTTCGACAGCAGCAATCTTTGCACAGACACACAGGACCGAAATGGCCTTTTCTACATCCGTAATTGCAGGGAAAGTAGGTGAAATCCGGATGTTTTCATCTTCAGGATCAACACCGTACGGATATGTGGCGCCGGCAGGAGTAAGCGCAACACCGGCCTCCTTTGACAGGGCAACTACCTTTTTGGCTGTACCGGGATACACATAGAGGCTGACAAAATATCCGCCGAGAGGCTTGTTCCATCTGGCAATCTTCGTACCGTCAAGTTCCTTTTCGAGGATGGAAAGCGTTGTTTCGAACTTGGGCCGGATAATATCAGCCTGACGCTTCATAACAGCTTCAAGAGCCGGCATGTCGGGCATATACCTGATGTGGCGAAGTTCGTTGATCTTGTCCGGACCGATCGTCTGTACACCGGTATACTTCCTGAGCCTCGCAAAATTGTCCTTGTTGGCAGCAATACAGGATATGCCGGAACCGGCATATGTAATTTTAGAAGTGGAGGCGAATTCATACACACGGTTGGGATTTCCTGCTTTTTCGCAAAGCGAAAGGATATCCGGCAGAGATCCTCTCTTGTCGGCGTAGAGGTGATGCACAACATATGCATTATCCCACAAAATTCTGAAATCAGGGGCGGCCGTCTTCATGGAAGCAAGTCGTTCACAGGCTTCCTGAGAATATATGAATCCGTCCGGGTTGCTGTAAAGCGGCATACACCACATACCCTTAATGGACGGGTCAGCAGCAGCAAGCTTCTCAACAAGATCCATGTCCGGGCCGTACTCGGAAAGAGGAACCGCGATCAGCTCAAATCCAAGCGTCTGTGTCACAAGGAAATGACGGTCATATCCGGGAACCGGGCACAGCCATTTCCTGTTTTCAACTTTGGACCAGGGTTCTTCTGATTCAATTTCTCCGAAAACCAGGGAACGCATCAGTGTATCAAACATCAAATTCAGGCTGGAATTGTTGCCTACACTGATTTTATCAGGATGCGTATCCAGCATCCGCGCAAAAAACTGCCTTGCTTCCGGAATACCGTTCGGCAGGCCGTAGTTGCGGCAATCCGTCCCGTCTTCCGAAAAAACATCATCTGTTTTAAGAATATGCAGAAGCTCCGATCCCATATCCAGCTGTTCACGGCATGGTTTGCCGCGCGTCATATCAAGAGAAAGATTCTGTGATTTAATATCTTCATACCGGCTCTTGAGTTCCGTAATTTCGCATTCAAGCTGTCCGCGGTTCATTTTCAGAAAAGATTGCATGTCGGGGTCCCCCTTGCACGTGTGTTATTTGATATTTCAACAGTATAAGCATTCTCACGGCGGGGCAAAAAGAATCTTTTGGAGGTCGATCTTGCACATCCGGGTGAAAATTCGTGAACTGACGTCAAGTATTATATGCCTTTCTGCATAGAATCCACAAGTGTCTTGCATTAAATTGGTACAATTTCAATGTTTTGGATGGATCCGTCCTTCCTATGGGTTACGCAGCCGGCAATAAAGCGGACGTCATACGCCCTCCACTTTCGATCCAGCAGAAAGACCTTTGCCGTCCGTATCATCCTGCGTTTCTTCTGCTTCGTAATTGCTTCCCTTGCACCGCCGAACGAATTATCCGCAAGGCGGCTCTTCACTTCTACAATATAGATGCACAGATCCCTGCAGAGAATCAGGTCAAGCTCGCCTGTCTTACAGACGGAGTAATTTCTTGCTATAAGTCCGAAGCCATGTGAAAGCAAAAGCGAAAGTACTGCATCTTCGGCATTCCTTCCGATTTTCGCAGCGCGGTTTCCGTCATCTGCCATATATACCATATTCTCTTCCCTTTCCCTTCCTGCTTCATTACAGTATTCCGCAGACGGGAGGAAAGGAACGGGCGATTTTCCGACAATTTCCAGCAGCAAGTGACAAAAAGGATTTGCTTCAGATGCGGCCTTTCAGAAAAGTGAGGCGATGAATCGGGCAGACGGAAAGTTCCTCGATGGCTTCATAATGCTGCTTTGTCCCATATCCTTTATGCTGAGAAAAACCATACCCGGGGTAAACCGAATCGTACTGACGCATAATCCTGTCCCTTGTAACCTTGGCGAGGATCGATGCCGCGGCAATCGAGTTGGATTTTGCATCACCTTTAATGATCGCCTGCACGGGAATCCCCGTGCCTTTCAGATTAACCGCATCAATCAGAAGCAAATCCGGGCGGCGGGAAAGGGACTCCACGCATGTACGCATCGCCCTCTTCGTAGCTTCAAGAATATTAATATCGTCGATGACGTCATTTTCCACACGCGCCACAGCATAGCATTCCGCCTTAACAAGAATCTCTTCGAACAGCTCTTCACGCCGTTTTTCGGAAAGTTTCTTGGAATCATCGAGTCCGTAAATCGGAACATCTTCACGAAGAACGCATGCTGCAGCGACAACCGGACCTGCCAGCGGGCCGCGGCCGGCTTCATCGATACCGGCACAGACCGCGTATCCGTTTTTCCTTGCCTCCGTTTCATAGAAAGAAAGCAGATCATACTTCTGAAATAATTTTTCTTCCCTCGTCATGAAAGGATCCCCCCGTTATTCCGGCTTGTTCGGAGTCTCAAGCGTCATTCTTCCGATGCGGCCGCTCCTGAAATCATCAAGGAAAAGGGCGGCAAAGCGTTCTTCATCGATACGTCCTCCTGAAAGGATACAACCGCGGTTTTTTGCTGCAAAAAGAAACTGCTCATATGCATCCTCGATATAATCCGGGGAATCCTTCAGCGGAAGTTTGAAACGTGCACATAATGCATCCGGGTAACGTTCCATCAGCATAGCCATGGCCTCAACGGCAAATTCCGTCATTTCAACGACTTCCGTCTTAACGGCACCGGTAATCGTCAGGCAAAGCTGACTTCTTCTGGATCCAAGCTTAGGCCAGAGAACGCCCGGCATATCCATAAGTTCCATCTGGGAATCGGTCCTTGCCCACTGAAAACCGCGCGTTACACCGGGACGGTCCCCTGTAACCGCAATTTTTCTGTTGCAGAGTGCGTTGATCAGCGTCGATTTTCCCGAGTTGGGAATTCCGACAACCATGGCGCGGATCGGGCGTCCGACGCGGCCTTTGTTCCGGGCCCGTTCAAGTAGTTCGGCACATAATGCCTGCGCGTTTTTACGGATCAGGTCAAGACCTTTTTTATGTGATGCATCGGTTGCAACAGCTAGTATTCCCTGCTCTTTATAATAAGAAATCCATGCCGCAGTTACTTTTTCATCGGCAAGATCCGCTTTATTCATAACCAGAAGCCGACGCTTGCCGGAAATTATATTGTTCAGTTCAGGATTTCGGCTTGAAAACGGAATACGCGCATCACAAGTCTCGATGACTATGTCGACAAGCTTGAGCTGGTCGCCGATCATACGAAGTGCTTTTGTCATGTGCCCCGGGAACCAGTTTATATCGGACTGCATAATTTCTCCTGTCGTTTTCTTCCTATTATATAGGATGACGCATAAAAAAACTGCCCGGAAGTGAAAGATAACACTTCCGGGCAGCCCGATGGTCAGAACAAAAGATATCAGACACGCTTGGAAAGCTTCTCTGTGATCTTTGCCGACTTGCCCACGCGATCGCGCAGATAGTAGAGCTTTGCTCTTCTGACGCGGCCCTTGCGGACAATTTCAATCTTATCAATTTTAGGGGAATGCACAGGCAGAATACGCTCAACACCTACACCGTAGGATACGCGTCTTACAGTCATCGTCTCCGAAAGACCGCCGCCTTTTCTTGCAATTACTGAGCCTTCAAAAATCTGAATACGCTCACGAGTGCCTTCCTTGATCTTCAGGTGAACTTTAACGTAATCACCGATGCCGACTTCAGGAAAACTATTACGCATGTTATCCTGCTCAATTGCTTTTACTAAATCCATTTTTGTGTTCCTCCTGTTCCGATAGATGTTCATGCCGGATCTCAGCAGCGGACCATCCCTTTTAGCCTTTAGAATTTTATCATAGAGATTACTGCTGTGCAAGACTATTCTTTGAAGAATTCTCAAAATATCATCGGCGGCAGTATTCTTTATTTACATGCATTATTGTCATGACCGGTCTGTTCCTTCATTTTCAGCAGAGCTTCCCAGTCTTCCGGTGAAACCTGCTGCCGATTCATAAGATCCGGCCTTCTCTGCCATGTCTCATAAAGCGAGGCGAGGCGCTTCCATTCCCTGATCTTAACATGATGCCCGGAAAGGAAGATAGGCGGGACCGTCCTCCCGTTCCAGACTTCCGGCCTTGTATACTGGGGCGCCTCAAGGACGCCGCCCATATGGGATTCCTCTTCATAGGCCGATGCGTCCGGAAGGACTCCGGGAATCATGCGCGATACCGTGTCGATAACAACACAGGCGGCCAGCTCACCGCCTGTCAGTACATAATCACCGATGGAGATATCTTCATCAACAATTTCGTCAAGGACTCTCTGGTCAATCCCCTCATAGTGTCCGCACAGGATCACAACATGTTCATATTTCGAAAGTTCTATTGCTTTCTCCTGCGAGAAAACGCTTCCTTTCGGTGACATATACACAGTATGCGGCTTGTGTTCCGGGTTGCTTTCAGCAACTGACTTCCAGGCAGCATATACCGGTTCGCACATCATAAGCATCCCGGTGCCGCCTCCGAACATCGTGTCGTCAACCTTTCCGTAGGAGTTACCGCAAAAGTCACGGATCTGAACCGTATCCAGAGAAAAGAGATCCTTTTTCATGGCTCGTCCCGTAATGCTGGTTTCAAGGAAACTGCGCACCTGCTCAGGAAAAAGTGTAAGAACCGTAAACTTCACCGGATACAACCTCCGTCCGTAATGAAAATCTTAAGACTCATAAATCTCATAGAGGCCATCCGGAAGCTGAACGGAAATCTGTTTTGCAAAAACATCAACATCTTTCACGACAGTATGCAGATACGGAATCATGAGGTCCATTTTGCCGCTTCTCTTTATGACCAGGACATCATTTGAGCCGGTCTGCAGCACATCGGAAAGTATACCCAGATGTCCGCGTTCCGCGTCATCGACACGGCACCCGATCAGGTCCGAAATATAGTATCGTCCCTTATCAAGCGGTGCGGCATCTTCCCTCTTCACTGCAATAAAAAGGCCATTGAGTTTCTGGGCTTCATCGCGGTCGGCAATTCCCTCAAGGGTCATGAGTACAGTTTCACCGTTAATCCGGGAAGACGTAATGTTTACCGTCCGGACAATTTTTTCAGAAGACGTAAGGAGCATGCACGAAGAAAGTTTAAGGAAACGGCGCACACTGTCCGTAATCGGAAAAACTTTCACTTCCCCGCGAACACCGTGTGCGCCGATCAATTTGCCGATAATCAAATAATCATTCATTATACAATATCCACAATTACTCGCTTGCCTGTGCTGAGATACTTGGCTTTCATAATAGTACGGATGGCCTGCGCACGCCTGCCGCCCTTACCGATTACTTTTCCCATATCTTCAGGGTCGACTGTCAATTCAAGAACAACTGTGTTTCCTCGGTCTGTCTCCTTGACGGAAACGGCCTCGGGTTTGGTAACGAGAGCTTTAGCCATCGTAACAAGTAAATCACTCATAGTTCTTTCAGCATGGGCCTGATACATCAGGTCCCAGCCTTCCTCCCCTCATTCATCACGCAACAAATGACATGCTCTGTCTTAAGAAATTGCGCCGGATCTCTTCAGCAGTGAGCGTACGGTTTCTGTCGGCTGTGCGCCGTTCTTGATCCACTTCTGGGCTGCTTCTGCATCAATCTTGATTTCTGCAGGGTTTGTAAGCGGATTGTATGTGCCGATTTCCTCGATAAAACGTCCGTCTCTGGGATAACGTGCATCCGCAACTACCACACGATAGAAAGGAGCCTTCTTTGCGCCCATTCTCTTTAATCTGATTTTAACTGCCATTTTTTGTTTCCTCCTAATAATTGGTGCCATTATTCTTTATTTATATCCGCGCAAACATTTGCGTGAACGACTTATTTCTTCGACGGACTGTCTGGTCTCAGTCATCCGCCTGTCATCCCTGGTCAGCGCCTGAACCGGCCGCCGCCCTTTCCCTTGCTCATCTTGCTGAATTGCTTCATCATTACGGAAGACTGATCAAACTGCTTCATCAGCTGATTCACCTGCTGAACCGATGTTCCGGATCCTGCGGCGATGCGCTTTCTTCTGTTCGCATTCAATATCTGCGGAACCCTGCGCTCCTTTTTTGTCATAGAACGGATAATCGCCATATTGGTATCAATAATGGATTCGTCAATTTCCTGATCTTTTATCTTACCGCTGACACCCGGAATCATTCCGAGTACATCCTTCATGGAACCCATCTTCTTAATCTGTTCAAATTGGGCAAGCATATCGTCCAAATCAAACTTGTTACTCAAAATGCGGTCCATCGTTGACCGGGCCGCGGTTTCGTCAAAATTCTGCTGCGCTTTCTCAATGAGCGAAAGCACATCTCCCATTCCAAGGATGCGGCTGGCCATACGGTCGGGATAATACTCTTCGATATCCTCAACTTTTTCGCCGACACAGATCAGCTTGATCGGCTTGCCTGTCATCTGACGGATAGAAAGGGCAGCACCGCCTCGTGCGTCACCGTCCAGTTTTGTCATGATAAAGCCGTCAAGTCCGATAGCGGATTCAAAAGCAAGCGCAACATTTACTGCTTCCTGACCGATCATAGCATCAACAACGAGCAGCTTTTCGGTGGGCTTGACGGCCTTCCCGATATCCACAAGCTCCTGCATCAGTTCGTCATCTACCGTCATGCGGCCGGCAGTATCAATGATGAGGGTATCACAGAGAAGATATTTTGCACGAGCCACTGCTTCATCCGCAATTTTAACGGCAGATTTCTCATCCGGCTTGATAAAGGAAGGAACCCCCACCTTCTCCGCCAGCACTTCAAGCTGTCTGGCAGCGGCAGGACGATGCACGTCAACAGATGCAACCATCGGCTTCTTTCCGCTCTTCTTCAGCATCATCGCAAGCTTGGCGGCCGTGGTTGTTTTACCTGCACCCTGAAGTCCGTAAAGCATGATTACGGTAAAACCGGAAGGCGAAACGGCAATCTTGCCGGAAGTGGAACCGAGAAGCTCAATAAGGGACTCATGTACAGCCTTTACAATCTGTTGTCCGGGCGTAAGGCTGGCAAGCACATCCTGTCCCTGGCATTTCACGGTCATATCGGCAATAAACTTCTTAACGACAGAATAATTCACATCGGCTTCAAGCAGCGCCATGCGAATTTCCTTCATCATATCTTTAATGTCCTGATCCGTAACGCGAGCCTTACCGCGCATACGCGCCGTAATGTTCTGCAGTTTTGATGAAAGACTCTCAAACATATTTTGTCCTATCTGTCCCTGGCGGACAATTATAATGTATCCATCAAATCGGCGAGGACATCATATGCCCTCTTCGTATCATTCCTTTTCAAAGCATCAACCGCCGCCTGTATTCCCTGCTTCTGGCTCATGAAGCGGCTGATCAGTCCAAGCTTCGATTCATATTCCGCAAGCGACTTCAGTCCCCTGTGAATGGAATCATAGACAGCCTGCCGGGAAATATTCTCCTGCTCGGCGATCTCCGCAAGCGACATGTCTTCTGCAAAATGCAGTTCAAGAATGGAACGCATGCGGTCTGTCAGAAGCTGACCGTAAAAATCAAGAAGCATGCAGGCATCAACGACTTCCATAAAACTTCCTTTCTGACAACATGTTTAAGAATACAGGATGCAAATACACCTGTCAAGTATTTATACTTGTCGGCAGTGAAAATATCAAGATGTCATTTATCTGTTCTGTGACCGGCTCCCTGTCAAAGCGAATGATTGAGCAAATCGGGGTGCTTCTGATTCTCTGGCAAGCTGACCAATGTATCGCTGCCGTACAGTTCGATTCTCGTCCTTTCATACGATGCCGGTATGACGGAACAGGAAATGCATATTCTATATATTGTTATTAAATCCGTAAAAGGGAAATATCAGGACTCCGGACCTGCATTATAGCTCCCGGCTTTATGTTTTGTGCTCTTTTCCTGCGCAATCATTTGATCTGCCTTTTCTTTGCCGTAGCGGAGAGGCATAGCAATATGATGGTTGAAAAAAGCGATCAGCGGGCCCATAAAAAAGGCTGTAATAATTGTTCCTACGCCGAGCATTGTGAAAACCTGCATGCCGATTTTCACATACAGAAGAATTCCGCCGGCTATTGTACAGAACAGATCGCAGCCAATGCGGCAGTACTGGAACTTCGCTACTTTTCTGTCAGACAAAATCAGTGCCACAGCGTCATACGTTGAAACACCAAGGTCTCCTGTAAAATACATGGCAGAACCCATGCACAATACGACTATCCCGACGAGCAGGAAAGCCACTTTGACAGGAATGGAAGGAAACGGGATCCACAAGGCATACAGCCAGGAGGAAAACGAGACCATATAGCCGAACAGAAAGATATTGATAAATGTACCCAGTCCGATCTTGTGCTTATCAGCCAGAAAAACAGCTGCCAGCATCAGCAGATTTACAATCGTATAGAGGGTGCCGAAGTCAAGCGGCGTAAGTTTCCAAATACCATGAACAAATACCTGAAACGGATCCATTCCAAAATCAGAAAAACTGAACATGCCTACACTGAAACCGCAGATCAGGACACCGCCCACGGTCATCAGAATTCTTTTTGTCTTTTCTCTCATTATGTCTTTCTCCTTATTTACAGGCAGTTCTTTGGCATTTGATATAATAACGCCGACCTGTTCGCTGTGAAAACAGACAAAGAAATCTTTATACTTCGGGCAGCAGTGACTTTACGAATGCATCGGGGTCAAAATCCATCAGGTCTTCGACGCTTTCACCAAGACCGGCAAGCAGAATCGGGCAATGGGACGAATAGGATACCGATATTGCTACTCCGCCCTTTGCATTTCCGTCAAGCTTCGTGATTCCTACGCCGGAAAGACTGACGGCTTTTGAAAATACCTCTGCCTGGATTACTGCGTTCTGGCCTGTTGTTGCATCTATGATCAAAAGCGACTGACAAAGTGCCGACGGGGCTTCACGATCGATAACGCGCCGTATTTTGGAGAGTTCATCCATCAGGTTCTGCTTGTTATGAAGCCGGCCTGCCGTGTCAATAATCAGCACGTCAGCTTTACGGGCAAGAGCTGCATGAATGGCATCGTAACAGACCGCGGCCGGATCGGAGCCTTCCTCATGGGAGATTACCGTAGTTTGCGTTCGTTCTCCCCAGACCTCTAGCTGCTCAATTGCAGCGGCGCGGAATGTGTCGGCGGCTGCAAGCAGGACCTTTTTGCCCTGGCTCTTATAGCGCTGGCAGAGCTTGCCGGCGGTTGTTGTCTTGCCTGTACCGTTTACACCCACCATCAGGATAATATTGAGTGTATTTTCTTCAAGTACCAGCGATTTTTTCGGTCCCAGTATACTCAGCATCTGGGCCGACAGCGTGGCCAGAACCGCCTCACGGCTGGAATCCCCCGTTGTTTTAATGTTTTCCCGGATTGCATCCATAATGGAAAGTGTCGCACCGACGCCGACATCAGCCTGCACGAGAAGTGTTTCAAGCTCGTCAAGCATATCTTCATCGAACCGGCCCATTTTTGCTGAAATTTTTGAAAAACCGTCCGATACGAAATTCCGGGTTTTCGCCAGTCCTTTTTTGAAAGCATCAAGAATTCCCATATAATCTCTCCTCTGTTTATCCGTCATTCGCCGATTCGCATGGAGAGGATCTTTGAAATTCCTCTCTCCTGCATGGTAACGCCATACATACGGTCGCATGCCTCCATTGTACCTTTTCTGTGTGTCACAAGAATGAACTGCGATTTGGCAGTATATCTTCTTACAAAATCCGTAAAACGGTTAATGTTCACATCGTCAAGCGCCGCCTCAACCTCGTCAAGCACACAGAACGGAGAAGGACGGAGCTGCAGGATCGCGAAAAGCAGCGCAATGGCCGTAAGGCAGCGTTCTCCGCCCGAAAGGAGCGTGAGGCTCTGCAGTTTTTTCCCCGGGGGCTGCGCTCTGATATCAATTCCGCAGGACAGCACATCGTCCTGGTCTTCAAGAAGGATTTCCGCGGTTCCGCCGTTGAAAAGGTCTCCGAAAATCACTTTGAAATTTTCATTGATCTGTTCAAAATGCCGCAGAAACTGCTCCTTCATTTCCGTCACAAGATCGGCAATGATTCCGCTCAGGTTCGCCTTGGCTTCCTCAATATCCGCCATCTGCTTCTGCATAAATGTATAGCGGTCATTTACATGCTCATACTCCTCGATGGATCCAAGATTAACCGGCCCGATGTTCTTCATTTCGTTCTTCAGCTCATTGACGCGCTTCTGGACAGGCTGCGGGGTGTCAAATTCCAGTCTGTAATCCTGTGCGTTGTCATATGTAAGCTCGTGTTCTTCCCACATGCGGTTTTTGCATTCGTCCACTTCAACCGAAAAACGTTCTGTCTTCGACTGAAGACGGGCCTGTTCGCTCTGCATGGAGGAAAGTCTGGAAGTTGCCGAAGAGAGCTTGTCGATGAATCCTGAAAGCTCGTGCTCGAGTTCTTCTTTTTGAAGCTGCAGTGATTTAATGCCGGCAAGGACATCCGTTTCCTGCTGCTTCCATTCATCGATCTGATGATTCTTATCAGCTTCTTCCCGGGCAAGGGAAAGTATTTCCTGCTTTGCCTGTTCACGTTCGTTTTTACGGCGCTGCAGTCCGTCCTCATAGCCCGACTGTTCGCGTTGAATCCGCTCGGAAATCTCACTTGCGCCGCGCAGGGATTCTTCTATGGATCCTACCGAAATACGCAGGTCTCCGATTTCACTCCTGAGATCATCAAGCTGCTCCTGGACAGCTTTGTTCTGGTCGTCTGTCTGCGAAAGTGTCTGGCGCAGAGAAAGCATTTCTTTCTCACATTCGGCTACCGCTGTCCGGCATTCTTCCTGATCTTCAACAATCAGAAGCCTCCTGGACGATACATCCGCCTTGTCCTTCTCAATCTGGGCAAGCTTTGTACGAAGCTTTGCGTCATCTGCCCGCAGCTGTCCGCATACGGATTCAGCCCGGACACGGTCGAGGGATAATTTCTGAAGTTTTTCATCGAGAGATGCCTGCTCCCTTGCAGTGTCTTTAATCTTCTGCTCCGATTCCTCCCTGGATTTTGAAAGTCCTTCAATTTCCTTTGTAAGGTCCGTAACGGTACTGCGAAGATTCTCAAGCTCCCTTGCGCGGCCGAGAAGACTTGTGCCCTGGCGTCGGATGCTGCCGCCTGTCATGGAACCGCCCGGATTGACGACATCTCCGTCTAAAGTAACGAGCCGGAAGGCGTGTGACGTCTTCTGCGCTATCTGCAGAGCATGGGGAAGCGTATCCGTAACAGCAATGCGGCCGAGAAGGTTCTTCATGATTCCCGACAGGTAATCCGGATATTCCAGGAGATCAGCCGCTAGACCCAAGAATCCTTCTGCACTTTCCGATGTCTGAAGGTAACCGGTTTCAAGGTCTCTCGGCCTGATAACATCAACCGGTAGAAACGTTGCACGTCCCAGATGATTTTTCTTCAGATAATCAATCAGGAAGGAGGCATCGCGGTCTGTCTGCGTGACGATATTGTGCACAGCCTGTCCGAGTGCAATTTCAATTGCCGTCTCATATTTGGACGGAACCCTTATCAGCTCGCCGAGAACACCGATGACAGCCTTCTTAAGGTCCGCATCCGTGTCGGCTGCGGATAGCAGGCTGCGTACCGGCTCCTGATAACCTTCACGGCTCTTTTCAAGTTCTTCCAATGTGCGAATCCGGTATTTGCTGTTATCAAGCTCTCTTTTTTTCTGTTCAGCAGCTGCCGCAACTTCAGCAAAGTCTTTCCTCTGTGTTTCAAGTTCCGATTTTTTGCCTGCAAGGGCTGCCGATGTCTTATCCGACAGGTTTACAAGGTCGGCAAATGCCTTATCCGCTTCCTCGAGCTTCACACTGAGCCCGTCAAGTTCCGTAACAATAAGAAGCCTGTCCTGTGTCATTGTCTTTACACGGGAATCCAGAAGCTTCAGATCGGACGCAAGAACCTGCGCACGTTCCTTGTCTTCAAAAAGCTCATCCTGAAGGTCTTCCATGCGTTTGCGGAGCTGTGAAAGCTTCTTCTGCGACAGGTCAATCGTTGCCATCAGCTCTGCCATATCTTTTTCACTGCCGGCAAGCTGCGAATGGAAACGGTCCTGCTGGGCGCGGAGTGCCTGAATTTTCCTGTTCTGATTCCTATATTCGATCTGAAGCCGGTCAATCTCTGTCTGTGCGCTTCCTTCTTCGTTCTCGCTGGTATTCATTCTTGCGGAAAGCTGGTCCCTGCGTTCAGAAATAACAGCGATTGCATTCTGAAGGACATGGACAGAATTCAGGATATCCTGTGCTTTGACACGGGATTCCTCAAGGGTATCTTCAATTTGACTGGACTTTTCGGAAAGTTCGCGGTTCTTGGCCCGCATATCCAAAATCGTATCTTCCTGCTGCCTGATTTCATCTTCGAGTGCCTTGCCTTCCGCCTCCGATGCAGAAAGGAACGCCTGGTTTCGGTCAATCAGGAAAAGGGACAGCCCGATATCGAGAGACTTCCATTCATCGTAAATACGGTGATACTGACGTGCCTTCTCAGACTGCTCCTTCAGAGGACCGACCTGTTCGCCAAGCTCGGAAAGAATATCCGTTATTCGGACAAGGTTCTGCTCGGTTGAAAGGAGCTTGCGTTCAGCCTCTTCTTTTCTGACTTTATATTTAACAATTCCGGAAGCCTCTTCCAGGACCTTGCGGCGGTCTTCCGAACGTGTACTTAAAATATCATCAACACGCCCCTGCCCGACGATCGAATAGCCGTCTTTGCCAAGACCTGTATCCATAAACAGGGTAAGAATATCTTTCAGGCGGCAGTTAATATGATTGATCTGGTATTCGCTCTCCCCGGAGCGGTACAGACGGCGTGTCACCTGGACTTCCGAATACTCAATCCCGAGCAGACCATCCGTGTTATCAAGCGTCATGGAGACTTCCGCATAATTCATTGCACGTCTTGACTGCGTACCATTGAAGATAACATCTTCCATCTTGCCGCCGCGGAGCGCACGCACGCTCTGCTCGCCGAGAACCCAGCGGATAGCATCCGTAACGTTGGATTTACCGCTTCCGTTCGGTCCGACAATAGCCGTCATGCCTTTATCAAATTCAACAAGCGTATATTCCGGGAAAGATTTGAACCCCTGAATCTCAAGCTTTTTTAAGTGCATGCAGATATACAATCCTTTCTCGCAGAATATTGATAACAATTATATACTAAAAAGTCTGATCCGCGTACGTTCAGCCATTCATTTCATGCGTAGCGCTTCATCCATTCGTTGAAACCGGACCTGGCGGCTTCCTGCTCTGCCAGTTTTTTACTGTGCCCCGTACCTCGTCCGAACTCTTCCCCGTCGAGATAAACAGCCGCTGTATAGCACTTCTCATGCACCGGTCCAGACTCATCAATGATAGCAAAGCGTACCGTATGTGAGTTTCCCTTTGTCTGTGCCAATTCGAGAATCCTGCTCTTATAGTCAAAAACAATCTGTCCCGCCAGCGCCAGTTCAATCGAATCGGAAAGAATCCGGAGAATAAGACTCCGGGCCGTTTCAAAACCGCCGTCAAGGTAGACAGCGGCAAAGATTGCCTCCATCGCATTCGCGAGGTTCGAGGGCTTATCACGGCCGCCTGTGCTTTCCTCGCCCCTGCCAAGCCGCAGATAATCACCAAGTCCGATCATAACCGCTTTGTCGGCAAGTGTTGTCTCACAGACAATCAGCGCACGCGTCTTGGAAAGGTAACCTTCATCACATTTTTGTTTACGATGAAAAAGAGCATCTGCGACAACAAAGTCCAGTATCCCGTCGCCTACGAATTCGAGTCTCTCGTTATCATTGACATTTTCGTGTCTGTGCTCATATGCATAGGTCGAATGCGTTAATGCCGTAACAAGAAGCCCTTTGTCAGAAAAAACATAACCGATCAGATTTTCAAGAACCGAATATCCGGCGGGTTCTGATGACATTGAAATATCCATATTCAAGTTATTCCTCATTTCCCCCAGAAATACAAAGAGCCCCCTCAATGAAGGGGCTCATATGCAGATAAATGAAATTTAGTTCAAACATTAGCCTTGATGAATTCAACCGCATCCCCAACAGACTTGATGCGCTCTGCTTCTTCGTCGGGAATCGAAATACCAAACTCCTGCTCCATAGCCATAACGAGCTCTACGATATCAAGAGAATCAGCATTCAAATCGTCAATGAAGTTTGATTCCATGGAAACGGTCTCACCATCCACACCCAACTGCTCAACAAGAATTCCTTTTACACTTTCAAAAATCGGATCACCTGACATTACTTTTTACCTCCTGGTTGATTGCCTAACAATCGTCTTACATTGTTTGTATCTGAACACTAGTAAAATGTCAATACAAAAACCAAATCTTTTCAAAATTGTTTTGATTTTCAAAGCATTAATTACTTTCTTTGAAATAATGAATGTTTTTGACCAGATAGTCAATACCCGAAATAATCGTCATAATCACCGAAATAACGAATGCCGTATCCCCGATAATCTGTATAACAAAGGAAATCCGCGAAACATCCGCGTTCGGAAGTATTTTTCCGAACACAAGCTCAAGCAGCGGCTCAAACAACAGAAAAATAATGGCAGTCATTTGGGTAACCGTTTTGATCTTGCCGATCATCTTGGCCGCCATGACGACTCCCTTCTCACTTGCGATGAGGCGGATGCCGGTAACCATAAACTCGCGTACTACGATTATGATCACAAAAACCGAAGAAATTCTTCCAAGGTCTACCAAAGCAATCAATACGGAAATCACAAGCATCTTATCTGCCAGTGAATCGAGAAATTTACCAAGATTCGTAATAAGGTTGTACTTGCGTGCAATTTTTCCGTCAATTAAATCCGTCAGGGAAGCAATAACAAACAGAATGCCGGCGATTATTCGTCCATAGCTTCCGATAAATGCATTCCACTGCGACGGTTCGAATAATCCGATATGAATTGGCAAAAGAAATAAAATCACAAAAGGTACGAGAAAAATCCGCAGCATCGATAGTTTATTTGGCGTATTCATAATTGTGTCACTCCTGTCAAATCATAGGCAGAACAGTCAACAAACCGGATTGGATACGATTTGCCGATATCAAGGTGTCGGCTTGTTGCAGCAACATAAATGGACGGATCCACTTCCGGAGCCTCTCCATAACTGCGGCCCATGTAAAATATACCATCATCTGAGACAGATTCAATAGTTACGTCGTTTATTGTTCCAAGCCGCTTCTGGTTATGCGCAAGAGAGATCTTCTGCTGAAGTTCCATGACGCGGCGGTAACGCTTCTCAGCTATATCTTTTCTTACTTTGCCCTTCATGCCGACAGCTTCCGTTCCTTCTTCCGGTGAAAACACAAAACATCCCAGACGGTCAAACTGCCACAAGGAAAGCTGTTTCAGCATATTTTCAAATGATTCGGCTGTCTCCCCGGGAAATCCAACCATAACGGTTGTACGCAGTATAATATCGGGGATTTTTTCACGCAGGCGGCTGATGGAAGCAGTAATGGATTCTACCGTGTCTCGTCGTCTCATACCTGCCAGCACCGCATTGTCGCCATGCTGGACCGGCATGTCAATATAGTGTGCGAGTTTTGGATTTTCTGCCATCTCGCGAACAAAATCATCCGTAATTCCATCGGAATATGTATACATAATGCGGATCAGCCGTATACCCGTGATTTTCGAAATCGCCCGGATCAGCTCAGGAAGCATGCGTTTCCCGTATATATCCATACCATAACGGGTTGTATCCTGGGCGGTAAAAACAATTTCCGAATATCCGGATTCAGCCAGGAATTCGGCTTCCTCCACCAGATCCTCCACCGGCCGTGAAACGTAAGGTCCGCGAATAGCCGGGATTGCACAATACGCACAGCGGTTTGAGCACCCTTCAGCGATCTTCAGCCAGGCAAAACTGCCGGTAGATACAACGCGGTTGATTCGCATGTGTGAAAGCCCGCCGGCTTCACTGACATAATTCTCAACAGGCCCGTCATATTCTCCGTACAGAGTACGAATTGCTTTTGAAATATCCTGATAGTGTGATGTGCCCAGGACTTCATCAACTTCGGGCATATCATTCCGAATGTCTTCGGCGTACCTCTGTGCAAGGCATCCGGTAACCACAAGAAAATCGCAGTTTCCGTTCGGCGCCTTATAATCCGCCATAGCAAGAATTGTATCTATAGCTTCCTTTTTGGCACTTTCAATAAAACCGCAGGTATTAACGATAATAACATCTGCCGCGGCCGGGTCATTAACCATTTGCATTCGGTCGTCCAATAGAATACGTGTCATACATTCGGCATCAACCAGATTCTTGGAACATCCAAGGGAAATGATGGAAACATGGATAACTTCTTTACAATTTTTCAATGATCTACTCCTCAAGGATCTGCACTTGCAGAAAAATAAACGTCATCAGTCCGTTTATTTTACATCACGAATCCATTTCCGCAAAGTGTCCAATGAAAGAGTACTCGAATAACCCCGTGAAATCAGAAAGCGGACAGCTTTATTCATCCAGACGTCGGCATCAAAAGAATCTTGGGAAAGCTGTCTTTGAAGTTCAGGCATAACCTTCCCGTCTAAAAGTTCCGCAATCGTATCCTCATCTTCAGGAATAATCTGTTCAGCCTCCGCAATTGCGCACTCCGAAATACCGGCCTGACGCATGCGCAGCAGGAGTGCTCTTTTAGCCTCAGCCTTTCTCCCTCTCCTGACTTGCATGAGAGAACGCGCAACGCGCAGGTCATCTATATATCCGTCAGAAATAAGCCCGCTGATCACATCTGCGGCGGTTTCCCGTGAAAAGCCTTTCCTGACCAGATAATCACTGACCTTCCCGCTGGATTTATGGGAAATTCCTATATAAGCAATTGCCTGGGAACGTGCCTCACCGATGGAAACGTCCAAAACAAAATTCCTCGCTTTCATGCGTCCGTGATGATACAAAAGTATTCTGTCAGAAATCAATTCCAAGGATGTCGGATTCCTCTTCAGGTTCATCTACCGACACGACGGCATCTTCCGCCACCGGAGCAAGAGAAGCACGAATCTTCGCTTCGATTTCATCACGGATCTCAGGATTCTCCTTAAGGTATGTACGCGTATTATCCTTACCCTGGCCGATACGCTGACCGTTGTAAGAAAACCAGGAACCGCTCTTCTCAATTATGTCCTTGGAAACACCAAGGTCCACAATACAGCCCTCCTTGGATATCCCTTCGCCGTATATAATATCGAATTCAGCTTCCTTGAACGGAGGTGCAACCTTGTTCTTGACTACCTTGACGCGCGTATGATTGCCGATGATCTCGGTACCGTTGCGCAGGCTCTCTACACGCCTGACATCAAGCCGCACCGACGCATAGAACTTAAGGGCGCGGCCGCCGGTTGTCGTCTCCGGATTTCCGAACATTACACCGACCTTCTCACGCAGCTGATTGATGAAAATACATACTGTATTGGATTTGCTGATAACACCCGTAAGCTTACGCAGAGCCTGGGACATCAGGCGTGCCTGGAGACCCATATGAGAATCGCCCATCTCGCCGTCAATTTCGGCCTTAGGTACAAGGGCTGCAACTGAGTCAATAACAATTACATCAATCGCACCGCTCCTTACAAGCGCCTCTGTGATCTCAAGAGCCTGCTCCCCGGTATCCGGCTGAGAAATAATCAGTTCGTCGATGTTGACGCCGATTTTAGCCGCATAGGCAGGATCAAGGGCATGCTCTGCATCAATAAAGGCTGCCGTACCGCCCTTCTTCTGTGATTCTGCAACGATATGAAGCGCAACCGTCGTCTTACCGGATGATTCCGGCCCGTATATTTCAACGACTCTTCCCTTGGGTACGCCGCCGACACCTAAAGCCAGATCAAGAGTCAGTGCGCCGGTCGGAATAACTTCAATATCCATCAGGGCGCGCTCACCAAGCTTCATAACCGCACCTTTGCCAAACTGTTTCTCTATCTGTAAAAGTGCCGCATCCAAAGCACGTGAACGATCAGAATCTGCCTTCTGTGAAACATCCTGCTTGGATTTGACCTGTGACTTATCAGCCTTTGCCATAATTGCCTCCTTGACGAACATTCGTTCTTTATGTGAACATTATATAAATAGGATACCCGTAAGTCAATGAAATCTGCAAATTTCTTTTCGACAAAATGTAACGGTTTCCGACAATATGTACCTGCAGGACAGGCATGCTGGCACGAACTATTTGCCGTATTTTGAAACCAGTTTTGCAGGAAGATGCCGCCTGATTCTATTTGGAATAATGGCAAATTCATCTTCCGTTATGCCCTTGCAAAGCAAAATAAGATAAAAGTAGGAAATCACGCCTAAAGCAACGGCAATTACGGCACATACAGCATTCAGGGCGTAACCGTCCATGATGAATCCAAGGCCGTAATGCAGGATCGTATAGCTGAAAAAAGATACCGCTGCCATGCAGACAGAAGAAATCAGCGGTCTGGCAATATGCGGCCTGAGATTAATTCTGGTATGCAGGTGCTTTTGGATATACATGATATTTAAAACAGTCGGAACGCCGAATCCGACGGCACTGCCGATAATTGCACCATAAATGTTTATTGCCGGAATAGCAACGACAATGAAATTCACGATAAATTTGAGAACCATGCCCAAAACAAGGTAGAAGGTTACCGCATACAGTCTGCCGACCCCCTGCAGGATGCTCGTCTGAATTTGCACCAGCGCCGAGAATACAACGATGATTGCTCCAAGAACCAAAATTTCATATCCGTCCCCGTAAAACATCAGCTGGTAAATCGGTTTTCCGAGCACCGCCAGTCCGAATGCAGACGGTATCGCTATCAGAAAGGTAATCCGAAAAGCAAAATTCATTTTCTTCCTGAGCAGCTTCTGGTCATGAAGTGCCGCTGCCCCGGATATAGCCGGCAGAACAGCCATGGCCAGTGCGGAAATGATCGAAACCGGCACATTTAACAGCGTGTTATATTTGCTGTACATTCCGTACAGCGCCTGTGCCGCTTTATCGGAATATCCTGATGCCAGCAGCCTGCCTGTAATGTTGGCGCTGTCGATAAGCGGACCTGCATTAATTAAGCCGATACACACGGTAATTGGGACACTGAATTTTACAATCCGTTTCAGCAGCTGCCTGTTTGTATTGGCTTTGCGAATCATATCATCATTCCGTATGCCAATCTGGGAGCGCCTGTCTTTATCATAAAGCATCATCAGGTAAAGGGCGGATGCAAACGCGCCGATTGTGGTGCCGACCGTAGCGCCTGCGCATCCGAATTCCACTCCCTTTCCGATAAATACGTATGCAAAAAGAAGTGAGAAAACCAGGTTTAAAACCTGCTCAAGGACCTGTGATACGGCTGTAGGCTTCATGTTGCTGCAGCCCTGAAAATATCCCCTGTAGGCAGACGCAACCGATGTAAAAAGAATTGCCGGGCAGAGCGCCATTACGGAGAGTTTTGATTCACTGTAGTTAATGCCTGCTGTAAGCGGTCCGGCAATCGCCAGCATAACAAGACCCATGATCAGGCCGACGGAAAACAGCAGATTCCGTGAAATCTTAAATACCCTGTTTGCGCTTCTGAAATCGCCGACTGCCGCATATTCCGATACCAGCTTCGAAATGGCACTTGGAATACCTGCATTAGTTATTATGTATACAAATGCATATATCTGATAAGCGACACTGTATATTGCGTATGGTCCGTTGCCTCCGATTATTTTCATCAGCATGGGTACATAAATAACGGACAGGCATTTAACAGCCATTGTTGCCGCAGATAATATGGCAAACCCTTTTCCGGTAGATTGTTTTTGCACAGAGAAACCTCATATTTACAGAGAATCGGTAACGGTCAGATTTCAAATCAGTCTTTTTCGAATCATGTTAAAAGCTTCAAGTGCAGCAACACGGCGGACACGCATGCGGTTGCCGCGCAGAGTCAGCGTTCTGACTTCCGTCCCGTTTTCATCGGTTAAAGCAAGGTAGATTAGTCCGACCGGCTTTTCTTCCGTGCCGCCGTCAGGACCGGCAAGTCCTGTGAGAGATACGGCAATATCCGTCTTCATCAGTCTCCTGCAGCCTTCCGCCATAGCAATGGCACAGGATTCGCTGACCGCGCCTTCCCTGTCAAGGGTTTCCTGCGGCACACCGAGGACGGATGTCTTGATACTGTCGCTGTATGAGACCACTGCGCCGGAAAATACCTTTGATACCCCGGGGATGTCTCCGAATTCCGATGAAACCATACCGGACGTACAGCTCTCCGCAAAAGAGACGGTTTTCCCCCCGGAAAGAAGCAGGTCATATGCGACCTCTTTCATCGAACGCGTTCCGATTTCATAAATATTCTCGCCGAAGCGGGCTTTCAGCTCGTCAATCACCGGCGTAAGAAGATCCGGATCATTATCTGATTCCATGCGCTGCGTTACGCGGAACATGCACTCTCCTTCCGATGCATACGGGGCAATCGTAGGATTTTCCTGCGTGTCTATCAGATCCTTAATCCTTGTCTCCGCAGATGATTCGCCCACCCCGATCAGATGCACGTAGGCTGTCCTGAGCTTGAACGGAGCCACCTGTTCCAGCAGCGGACGAACGGAAAGCGTAAACATAGGCGCAACTTCAGACGGAGGACCCGGCAGAAGAATGAATGTTGCCGTGTGATTCGGCTCTTCTTCGGTCGGTGCCGGGCATTCAAACATTGCTCCGGGTGCCGTACCGTTAGTATTCGGAAGAATCACTGCAGATTCCGGAAGCATTGCCTGCTTCATGTTGTTGGGCGTCATTTGTCTGCCGACATGCTGAAAATGATCTGCAATTGCTTTATAACTGGGCTCATCGAAAACAAGCGGAAGCCCGGCAACTGCAGCTGCCGTCTCCATGGTGAGGTCATCCTTTGTCGGACCTAATCCGCCTGTAAAAAGAACAAGATCGCATCTTGCCGCACTTTCCCTGATCTGCCGGCTCAAACGCTCCACGTTGTCTCCGACGACAATCTGCAGATACGAAGGTATTCCAAGTTCAGCGAGCTGCTTTGCCAGATAGCCGGCGTTTGTGTTTAATGTGTGTCCCATTAAAAGTTCCGTCCCGACACAGATTATTTCTGCCCCGCGGATCTTTTTCCTGCTGATCTCATTCATAATGTCACTGCCTTCCCGTCAATATTCTGTATGCATGAAGCGTATTCTGTAAAAGCATCGTAATTGTCATGGGACCGACTCCTCCCGGTACAGGCGTAATCGCAGAAGCGATTTCGCAGGCACCTTCAAAATCAACATCGCCGTGTACTTTTCCGTCAGCTCCCCGGTTGATTCCGACATCGATGACGACGGCTCCCGGCTTGATGAAGTCTTTTGTAACAAAACCGGCTTTGCCGATCGCGGCTATGAGGATATCTGCCTCACGGCATACAGCCGGCAGATCTTCTGTACGTGAATGTGCAATCGTAACCGTTGCATTTTCGGCGAGCATGAGCTGAGAAACGGGTTTCCCGACGATATTGCTGCGTCCGATGACAACGCATCGTTTGCCGGATATCTGTATGCCCTGATTTTTCAGAAGCGCAAGGCATCCAAGCGGTGTGCAGGATACAAGACACTCTCTTCCAATGGCAAGGAGGCCCTTATTTACGGGATGGAAACCATCAACATCTTTCTCCGGCGCAATTGCACAGATAACGGAGAACTCGTCGATATGCGCGGGAAGCGGAAGCTGGCATAAAATGCCGTGTACGTGCGGATCATGGTTCAGCTCCTCAATAAGATCAATCAGTTCTTCCTGTGAAGCGGTTTCTTCAAGGGCATAGCCGAAAGATACGATGCCGACCTGTTCGCACGCTTTCTTCTTGTTGCTGACATAAATGGATGATGCGGGATCCTGTCCGACCTGAATTACCGCAAGGCCCGGAGGGCAAAAGTTCTTGTTTCCATGCCCCTCTTCATAAATATGACGGACCTCTTCAGCCATCTGTGCGCGCAGCTGTGCAGAGACCTCTTTGCCGGAAATAATCGTAGCTGACATTTTTTATCCTCCTTTAGACTGAATCTCAAGCCATTGAGACTGGGATATCAAAAGTTTTCTTGGTTTACTGCCCTCAAAAGGTCCGATATATCCCTTTTCATGCATCCGGTCAATCAGGCGGGCCGCCCTCGGATATCCGATATTCATCCTTCGCTGCAGAATTGATACGGATGCACAGCCGGCCATAAGTATGATTTCCACCGCCTGGGGAAGAAGTTCATCCTCATCGCCGGATTCTTTTGCAGACGAGCCTACGGTTCCGGAAGTCGCGGATGTGATTGCCTCTGCCTCTTCCGGATCATATGATCCCAGATTCTGTGCTTTCAGGTACTCGATGACAGATTCGACTTCCGCATCGGAAACGAAGGCACCCTGCCCGCGCTGCGGTTTTGCGGCACTCTGCGGGTAGTATAGCATATCGCCCTTTCCAAGGAGCTTTTCCGCACCGACCATATCAAGGATCGTCCGGCTGTCAACCTGCGAAGCAACGGCAAACGCAATGCGAGACGGAATATTCGCCTTAATGACACCTGTAATGACATCGACCGACGGACGCTGTGTTGCGATAAGAAGGTGAATGCCGGCAGCACGTGCCATAGCGGTAAGGCGCGCAATCGTGTCTTCTACTTCTTTTGATGCAACCTGCATCAGGTCGGCAAGTTCGTCAATGACGATAAGAATCAAAGGCAGCGAAGCCTCTTTCTTCTTCGCCTGTTCTTCATTGTACCCGCGGAAATCGCGGACGGATGTCTCGGCAAAAAGGCCGTACCGCCTTGTCATCTCCCCCACGGCCCAGTTCAGTGTGTTCGCCGCTTTCTTTGGATCCGTAACAACAGGAGCCAGAAGATGCGGAATACCGTTATATATGGAAAGTTCAACGACTTTCGGGTCAATCATAATCAGTTTGACCTGATCCGGAGTCGCCTTGCATAGAATACTGATCAGGATTGCATTGATGCAGACGGATTTACCGGAACCGGTAGCTCCCGCGATCAGAAGATGCGGCATTTTGGCAAGGTCGCAGAAAATCGGATTGCCAGGGATATCACGCCCGAGGGCAGCAAGCAGCGGCGACGGATTTTTCTTGAAGCCTGTTGATTCAAGCAGGCTTCGAAGGGTAACCGCAGATGTTTCCGTATTGGGAATTTCGATGCCGATGGCAGATTTTCCCGGGATCGGCGCTTCGATACGGACACCGACGGAAGCCATTGCGAGTGCAATGTCATCCGTAAGGTTCACAATGCGGCTCACCTTGATGCCGGGACCCGGTGATAATTCAAAGCGCGTAATGGCAGGTCCGTGTGTAATGTTGATGACCTTGGCAGCAACACCGAAGCTGGCGAGCGTGTCCTCAAGCTTCTTACCCTGGGCAATGAGTGCCGACTGAGTCGATCTGCCTGATTCATCCCGGCTGTCAGGCTGCAGCAGTGCCAGCGGCGCGGCTTTATACGGTTGTTTGGGAAACGCAATGGATATCTGACGCTCCTTGGACTTTTCAGGCGGAATCTTAACAGCCGATTCAGGCGGGTTCGCGCCTGCAGGAACGGAAGAAACGGCCGCAGATGAAGGCGCAGCAGCACTTACGGTAGTTGATGCGCTCTGTGCCGTAACAACAGCTGCATTGGAAGCAGGCAGTACCGTGTCAGCTGTCCGATTTCCCCCTGCAGCTGCACGGGGAAATGAAGAATCATTCTCACAGAAGTCGGCATCATACCGCTCGTCAAAATCATCCTGTCCGCTTGCTGCAACAACATTGCCGTCGGTTCCTATGCGGCGGATAGGAATGTGTGCGAGTGTTTCTTCTGCAGGATTTATTGCATTGGTTTGAATATCAAGCCATGTCGGTTCTTCCCTGTCAGTCAGGAAACCGGGCATTTCCGATATTGCCTTTGCATCCGATGTCGGAATCGGATCATGGGCAGGGCGCAGGAAATCTGTTTCGACAAGGGCGTCCTCATACGTGCATTGCTTCTCAGCCGCTGCTCTTCCGACCGCACCGGGATTTGACAAATCTACGTCATATGGGTTACGGCCGCGGTACGAACTGGCGGTCATCGGTGCGTCCGTTCCCTCGAGGTCAATGAATCCCGAGTGCCGGTTTATATCAGGTTCTGCAAAAGGAGACAGTTTCTTCTGCGGAAGGTATGAAATATCTGTCTGGGATCCGGGATAGCCATTCGAATCAGCCGGCGTATCATTCTGCATGTCGTTCTGTCTGGAATAGGCACGCAGGGATTCTGCGCCGGACCTGATTGCACCGGTCGCCTTCTGTGTCGTTGACCGGATCGCCTCCGCAGTCCTTGTCGCAGTGCGCGAAAGCGATACGTTAAAAATCAGACCGATCTGGGAAATGACAAAAGCAAACAGAATAATCAGGGCGCCCGTCCTGGCCGCAAGGTATTCGAGCCCGAGTGCAATGGATCCGCCAATCACGCCGCCTGTAAGAATCGTCGATGTATCGGCAGCTCCCGTCCTGACAATCTCCGGATTAATACCGGATTTCCAGAGAAGCACAAAAGCATCGCCGGCAAGCGCTTTATTTTTTGTAGCATCCAGGCAAAGCGTCTGAATCGTACCTTTATCCACTGTAAAAACAGGGAAAATTGCTGCGGCAGCAAGAAGCACCAGCAAAACGGACATCACACGCCTCGGTGCAACATTGAACCGCTTTTCCAGTAAAAAATCGATGGCTGCATACATAAAAAGCACCGGTATGGCATAGGCACAGACGCCAAAAAGCCCTTTCCCCAAAGAACGGAGAAAGACGCCGAGCCATCCTGTCGCGGAGTCCGGAAGGTAATATGACACACCCAGGATAATAGCAAAGGACAGAAAAACGACCCCTGTTACTTCCCTGCGATGGTTGACCGGAACTGCATCCATCAGAGTCCGACCCTCCTTGCTGTCTTGAGGAGGGCAATCACCGTCTTTGCATCACGAATGCGTCCTTCATCAATTTGTTCCAAAAGTTCTTTGAGCGGTATTTTTTCAACATTCAGGAATTCGCCTTCATCAAGAGCACTTTCGCCTGCGTGGAGGCCGGTTGCCAGGTAAAGGTACAAGGCTTCCGTACTGTATCCCGGCGATGTGAAAATACATCCAAGGTCTTCCACATGCTCTGCAGTAAAACCAGTTTCTTCGCGGAGTTCACGAACCGCACAGTCACGGGGATCTTCATTGAGTTCAAGCTTTCCGGCAGGTGCTTCGACAAGGACCTGCTGGAAGGGGGTGCGGAACTGACGGACCATGTATACGTTCAGATCCTTGTCAAGAGGAACGATCGCGGCACCTCCGTTATGACGGACGATTTCGCGTTTGCTGAAACTTCCGTCAGGCAGTCTGACATCCAGGATATCCGCAGCAAAAACCCTGCCCGTAAAAAGCCGTGTCTTATTCATAACTTCCTCAGAGGGATCGTCCGGATGGTGTTCGCCTTCGGGAAAAAAGAGGTGCGGGAACGGTTCCTCATGATCCCCTGCATCGGATTTATATTTTTCACTCATCTTTTGTACTTCCTTCCCTGGCCTTTATCTTTGCCACTTCGGCAACAGCCAGTGCATCGCAGCGATTATTATAATCATGGTCGGCGTGGCCTTTCACTTTACACCAGGTAATCCTGTGCATCGAGGAAAGACGGTCGAGTTCCTGCCAGAGATCCATATTGCTGACAGTCTGCTTCGCACTGTTCTTCCATCCATTTCTCTTCCAGGAGGTAAGCCATCCCTGCAAAAACGCATTTACCAGATATGCGCTGTCGCTGGACAGTTGAACCGTGCATGACTTGTTGAGCTTCCTAAGCCCTTCTATGGCAGCCGTCAGCTCCATGCGGTTGTTGGTTGTCGACTCTTCACCGCCCGAGATCTCTTTTTCATGTCCCGAAGCAACCAGAATCGCTGCCCACCCTCCCGGTCCCGGGTTTCCGGAACAGGCTCCATCCGTATAGATTTCAACCTCAGGATCTTTATCCACCTGTGTCAGCCCCCTGCCAGAAGGCGCGTCTTATCATCTGCAGCTTCCACTGCGGCTTCCACTGCAGCGCGGAGGCCGAATTTTTCAAGAGCAAGGACACCCTCGATTGTCGTACCGCCGGGAGAACAAACCTGATCCTTGAGCACTGCGGGATGCGTCTTCGTCTCAACGGCAAGCTTGCCGGAGCCATATACGGTCATAGCGGCAATTTCAAGCGCCGTTGCCCTTGGAATACCAAGCTTCACTGCAGCGTCGGCGAGAGATTCGATAAACAGCATGACATATGCAGGACCCGTGCCGGAAACGCAGCCGATCGCATCAAGCATTTTTTCATCACACGGGACAACAAGACCGCACGTTCCAAGAAGCTCCGTCACAAATTGCATATCTTTCTCCGCTACGCCGTCAAAGCAGACCGCATTCACAGCCGCACCGACAAGGGCAGGGGTATTGGGCATGACACGGACAAGCGGGGAATTCTCGGGAAGGAAACTGCGCAGACGGCTGATCTTAACAGACGCTGCGATCGAAATTATGACTGTATCGGGGGATAGCGACGGCACAAGGTCCTGCACCGCCCTGTCGATAACCTGCGGCTTAACCGACAGGAGGACATAGTCCGCTCCGATTACCGCCTCTGGTGCATTCGTGAAAGGCGTACATCCGGTCTTTTGGGCAAAAGAAGAAACTTTTTCTTTGTCCCTGTCACAGACCCGGATTTCAGAAGGCTTCAGAATTCCATTGCCCAGAAAGCCGGAAACCAGTGCCTGTCCCATATTCCCGGTCCCAATTACTGAAAAAATCACGTCAGGATTCCTCCTCATTATATACTATTATTAAAAACGTGTTCTTAACGATTTTCTTTAAAGAAATGATAACATTCAACTTGACATCATGCAAACAGTCCATTAAACTTGTGAATGTTTCTTTTATGTGACAGCAATTTCTGACGCATAACATACAGGGGAGTGGCTCAATGGTAGAGCAACGGTCTCCAAAACCGTCGGTTGCAGGTTCGAGTCCTGTCTCCCCTGCCAGAAGAAGTCCCGAAGCCGCAAGGCATCGGGACTTCTTTATTTATTCGGCTTAGCCGCCGCAGCTATCGTAAAATTTGTCCGGTTGAAAAATACACCTGCTTTCACAGGCTGTGCGCCTGAAAAACCGCGGAAACGGCCTTTCTGTCGAGGCTTTTGTACGCGGCGGGCGGAACGGGTTCACCGTCAAACGAACGGATTGCCTTCTCCATCCAGAGGACATCAAGCCATTCCCCGCTTTTATATCCGGTTTTGTGAAAAAAACCTATATCCTGAAAGCCCAGAGCCCTGTGAAAAAATACGCTTGGTTCGTTGGACGCCGTAATAACTGCATATAAAGTATAATATCCCTGAAGTTTTACAAGGTCTGTCAGACAGCCGTACAATGCCGTCGCAATACCTTTCCGCTGAAAAGATTCATGGAGATAGACAGTAACATCCGCGTCCCATTGGTACGCAGCGCGTTCAAATGCCTGTGAAGCATATGCATAACCCGCAAGGACTCCGTCCGCCTCACATACAATCCAGGGAAACTGTCCCGTTATTTTTTTGAAGCGGCCTTTGAAGCTGTCAGTTGAAGGAATGTCATATTCAAATGTGTACGTCGAATTGAGTATATATGTTGCATATAGGTCCAAAATTTTGGGAATATCTTTTTCCTCAGCCTCTCTTATGGTCCAGTTCATAATCATATGCCCCCTCAGGTAAATTTTCATATATCATGATAGCGCTTTTCGCAGGATCATGAAAATAATAATATGAGCCGGATAAAAAATATAGAAAAAATATTTTTCCCATTTTGCAGGTTTCCCGCGCGGTATATCCATGGCAAGTATCCCAACGGCTAACACGGAAAATACTTCCGTGAGGCTCCAGCTCCATGAGCTGCCTGTGAAGATCTGTACAGAGGCCCATATAAGATTGAGGCACAGGAAGCTCACAGCCATGTACAGCAGTGCTTTTCGGTCATGCCGCAGGATTTTGCCCGGTTCCCGGACCTTCTTTTGAATGAAATAAAAAAGAAATACGGTCAGAACACCGAAAATATTGTAATCCGGATCAAAATATACGGATGCGGACAGGATTGCCGTGATAAAAAGGAACGACGCTGCGATTCCGGCCGGAGCAGGCACGGACATTCCGAACAGCGGCACACGCATACAAAAAGCAGATCCCGCGGTTTTCCCCGGAATCGCTGTCCGGCTTTCCCGAAATCTGCTTAATGATGCCTCCATAAGCTCATACGATGCCATCAGAAGGATTGCAAGCGAAAACGTGAACATGACATTGAGGAAAGCCGGCGTGCCCGTATAATACTGCGCCGCGGCCATTGCGGCCTGTGCCGCAGCTGCTGCCAGGAACATCCGCCGGAAATAGCGTACACGGTCTGATGTACGCAGGAAGCCAAGCGCAGCGGAATAGGCAAAAACCGGGAACGAAAGGCGTCCGGCAAGCCGAAGAGCAAAGTATACAGGCTGCGGTATGAGAAAATTGAAATAATATCCTATATGGTCAGCGACCATCAACAACATGGCAATCCACTTAATCATGCCGCATCCTTTAAACTGCAGAATTCATCCGTCCCGGCTTATGTCAATAATCCTCGCGGGCGCCGAACTCAGCGCTCTCTACCCAATCGTCGGCGCGGCGGATCCGCATCACCAGTTCCTCCATAAGTTCCAGATGATTTTTCTCCTGGCCGATAAAATACCGGAGAATCTTCCGGTCTTTGTCATTATCGGCTTCAGCCTCCATTTTTGTATACAAATCGACACTCTTCTGTTCCATGTCAAGTGCCATTTCATATACTTCAACCTGCGAAGGATTTTCCCTGATCTCATTCTGAAAATTAGCGAGTCCTGAAAATATATTCTTTTCCTTTATTAAATTGCTGTTGTCAGGAAGTTTGGAAAAATCCATCTCAGCAATGTTCCACAAAATCTCCAGGTGTCCCTTCTCCTGCTCCGCAAGTATCGAAAACACCCTGTGGAGGCTGGTGCCTCTGTTGGCCCTGGCCTGCTCGGCATAATATTTGGATCCGTCCGTCTCCATCTGAATAGCATAGTCCAATGAGTTCATATTAGTACCTCCCTGTTTCAGATCAACGAGCAAAGTTTTTCCGCGAATTCCAGGCAATGAATACAAGTATGTAAACGTAAATTTATTTTAACATAAGCAGAGGATAAATTTATGAATTTCCCGGCAAAAAGAGGAACAGATTTATATGACGAGACCACCGTTCGGACTTATGACCTGGCCGGTAATAAAAGACGCCTTCTCGGATGCAAGAAAATAAATCACGTCGGCGATTTCCTGCGGAGTACCGATACGGCAAAGCGGTGTTTCGTCACACAGAACCTCAACGTCCTGCGGCTTCAGGTTACTGTTCATGTCCGTATCGATGACGCCCGGCGCAACGCAGTTGACTGTAATATTGGATGGTCCGACTTCCTTCGCGAGTGCTTTCGTAAATCCGATGACAGCCGCCTTCGCAGCAGAATACGGCACTTCGCAGGAAGCTCCGGTAATGCCCCAGATAGAGGAAACGGTCACGATGCTGCCCGTTTTCCGGGAAATCATACCCGGCAGGACAGCCTGCGTAATATTAAAAAGTCCGGTAACATGTGTATCCATCATAATTTTGAATTCGTCGGGCGTTACATCCGTAAAAAGTTTCTGGCATGCAATACCGGCGTTGCTGACAAGGACGTCAACTGCGCCGAACTGAAGATTCGCCTTCCGGACGGCACGGAGGACGGCTTCCATATCCCGGATATCAGCAGCAACCGCGATTGCTTCATGACCTTCTTCCCGGATGTGTTCGGCAAGGTCTTCCGCCATCTGCGTATTTTTCTGATAAAGGATGGTAACCGCGTATCCCGCACGGGCAAAAGTCAGGGCCGCTGCGGCGCCTATGCCCCGGGAACCGCCTGTAATAAGCGCATGGAGTCTGTTTTTATGATACATAATTCACCTTCTTCTATACCGGCATGTGAAAATCCGTGGCAAGGAAAACAAACGGAGCGTCATTGGATTTGACCGTCAGAATACATGACTTGCTCCGGTCAAGGGTAAAAATGCGGGAAAAACCGTCCGGTTCACGAATTGCCGATATCTTTTCTATATCAATGGTACTTTCAGAATCACCTGCCGGCAAGATCCGATTCGTGCTTCCTCCCTGATTTGTAAAAATGCTGCATGCGCTGATGTCCGCTGCCGTAATGCTGCCGTCTGTCTGCCTCTGCTCAAGATGAAATGTTTCCCCGCCGCTTCCGAAAAGGCAGACCGTAATTTCACTGACATACACCTGGGTAATGGTCATGGCTTCGGTGTCATATTCGATGGAAACTACCTTGCCTGTTTCAGCAAACCCCAGCACGGGGTCGCCTGCGGAGCGGAATACGTAAAGCCCGGAAGGATGCAGAACTGCAGTACTTTTCGAACCCATGTCCCCGCTGACATCTTCGCCTTCTTCACCGGCCGTGCCGACAGCTGTATTATTTTCATCCACAAGATTCTGAAGAGATTCCGGAATAATTTTGAGACCGCCGGAATACAGGTATATAAAACTGGTTGATTCCGAATTCATCCCGTATCCCCCGTCCGTAACAAGCAGGGAGGAATTCTCATCAACGGAACCGAGAATGCCTTCCTTTACAGCCAAAGTTGAAACAGACTGTATGTTATTGTCTGCGAACATATTTTTGATCTGACGGTTATTTATATTATTAATCAGAAATCCAAGACAAAAACAGCCGGTAAAAATGACCGCAAGGATACGAACAGCACTCTCTTTTTTTATGCGGTTAAAAATAAACTGAATCACGGATATCGCGATCATCACCCCGCCGAAATATTGTATATAGACCGGAAGGTATCCGACACCGGGGGACAGCTCGGTCTGGTAACGAAGTGATAAGGAAATGATGGAAGCCGGCAGAAGCCAGAGAGCAAGACCATATAAAAACAGGGAAGCCGGAATTTTCTTGCGCGGCATCAGAAAAAATATACACTGAAGCAGTACGCCAAAAATTGCCGTCAGGAAAATATCCCAGGCGGTGACCGCGTGTACGAACTGGCTGAAGTGATAATACAGAAATGACGGGGTGGCAAGAAGCCAGTAGCTTAGAGGAACTGCGGAACTGATCTGGCTCGCAAATGCTTTCAGTATCTTCGGTATATCCCAGGAAATGCTTATCCCGGCATAGGCTGTCTGAAGAGCATGCTCGCGCAGGAAAAGCGTAATCCCAAGAATAACAGCCGTCACGAGCAGATGCGGCAGCATGCCGAAAAAACGACTCTTCTCTTTTCCGAAATGCATCGCAATAATTATAAAGATAACGATGAATGAATAGGAAATTTCATAGGTCAGAATGCAGCAGGCAAAGAGCAGCCCGCTTGCAATGACAGGTATGACTTTCTTCTTCTTCTGCAGACCGTAGATCTGCAGATACATTGCCCATATCAGATAGAGAGCAACGAACTGAAGCATTCCGTGATACGCAAGAACCGGATCCTGGTAATAGCGGAATTGAATGAATACCGGAACCAGAATGACAGCCGCTGATGCTGCCCATGCATTTCCCGTCAGCCGACGGACAAGGATCCCGAAGGAAGCTATAACAAGCATATTCAGCACAATCAGGAAAGTTCTGTAAGCGGACAGAGCCGGAAGTGCGGCAAACAATGCATATGAATAGAATGCAAGCGGGTAAAGCCGGCCTGTGCTGACCCAATTTTTAAAAAGGGTATATGTATGATCCCATACCGACCGGTGATTGTATCCCAGCGAACCGCCCGTCAGGCAGTTGATAGCATCATCCCCGTTAAACGGAACCTTATACAGAATCAGGAAGGTCAGGAACACAAAAAGCAGGGAGAAAAAGTACAGGATCCATTCACGCTTCGGGTTTGTCTGACCCGCAGCCAGGAGATTATCGCTCTTTTTCATGCAGTACTCCAAAATGTTTGATGCGGTTTTTGATGTTGCTTTAGGATTAACGCTAATTCTATCATATTAATGCGGCAAAAAGGAATGAATCCGGCAATATGAGTTGCGGATTCAGGCAAATGAGATTATCATCTCAATAGTGGAAAATTGATAATAAATGCGAGGTAACCAAAATGCCAACTTTTACAACTTTGGATAATGATACCACGGATATTGACCCGGAGGCACTTACTGTGCACCTGTTGGGACCTGATCCTGAAACAGATGCCGATAGCAAAGCTGAAAAGAATACCACAGACACATCCGGCGCGGATTCCACTGCTGACAATATGACCGGCGCTGCGGAAAATTCGGGTGAACCTGAAGCGGAAACGGATATTTCGGAAAGCAATGTGTTTCCATACTCGGAAGCTGACGAAAAGGAAATACAGGAAGTTGAAGAGCTTCTTCGCAAGGCCAAATCATCCCGCACACAGAACCAGAAACAGCCTGAAATTCCGGGTACCGGGAAACCTGCGGCCAAACGCAGGACGGATCCGATCGTGATTGTATCTTGCGCGGCTGCAGCGGTGCTGATTTTTGTATTCGCCGCTTATTTTACCGGATTCTTCGACAAGTCTTCACTCAAAATGACGGTTGACGAATTCTCCGCTAAATATGCCGCAACATCAGGCTACAAACAAATTTCCAAATATGGCTTTGATTTCCCGGATGTTTCCTATTCCGACGATACAACAGAGACGACAGCCGCTGCTGCAGACGCCACGGATACTACGGACGCAGCTTCAACGGATGCAACCGAGGCAGTGAAAACAGCTGCAAGCACAAACCGTACGTTCTTCGGTACCTTCAGCAACACACTGAATTACACTTTTGCCATAACGGGAAAAGTTAATAATTCGGATGAAAATATCTCACGACTGACTGCAGCACTCTACATGAATGACAGCAATTCATTCAGTGATGATATGTTCTCCCTCTATGTACCGTTTATTCAGGTACTGTATCCGGATATGAATGTGAATGAAGCCAAAGCATTTCTGAAGGAACTGTATACCACCACGGATGCCGTTACCGTAAAAGGCAGTTATGCGCTTTCCATGGACAACAATGCAGATACCTCCAAGGCCTATTTCCTCTGCACACTTGACATACTCCCGGCCAGCCAGGCTGATGAATTTGAAGCTTCAGAATCATCAGCCGCTGCTGCCGTTTCCTGACGGGTTAACCGCATACAACATCAGGTTTTTCCGGAATCAGTATTTCGGATCAGCGCAGGAAGCCGCTTCAAGGGCATTGAAGCGGCTTCCTGTATTTACGGGAAATGCGTCATTCTGTTATGCCCCGCTCCTCTATGCAGCATCCAGGCCCCGTCCGTATGCACGTCAGTGGCTACGACGCAGACATCCGCATCAGAGCACATACATGCATCCAAATAAAATGCCCGCTGCGCATCCGAAGATACGATAACGGGCATCATTTCACCGGATCATTATCCGGACGCAAGGTCCGAATCGGCTTAATACAGATGATTTGCAATAATCTCAATAATTCTCGCTGCAAAAGGCATACAGGCAATCGAGATAATTATTGCAAGGAGACTGCGTGTGCCTTCTTTATCATCCGAAGTCTTTTTCAGATCATCAAAAAGTATTATGCCTGCAAATACGTAAACAGCCGTATTCAGACCGGCAAGAGGTGAACTGTATGTAAGAATCCGGTCAAAGACCAGCCCGACAATATATACGGGGAGAAGCGGAAGAAAAGCAAGTCCTGTCACAGCGACAACGGAAGGAAGACTCTTCTTGTTCAGTTTGAATACGCCCTGGAACAGAAAGTAAGCAAATACGAGGGTAGCAAAACGCACAATGTCTGCAATCAGGTATCCGCCTTCAAATAAGAAATACCGTACCATACCGGATGGAGACCTTCCGAAAATGCCGGACAGGCCGACAAGGAAAACAACGGCAGCGTAACCGGCCATGGAAATGAGACCCCATAGCCAGTACTCATCCTTGGCACGCTCGGAAACGGCCGCAATGGGGTTCTTAAAATATTCTTTGAAGAATACAGACAAAGCGGCCCCCGTATCGCCGGAAGCCTGCTTCTTTGCACCCGAAGCAGAATTTGGCGCAGAAACAGGCGCAGCTTCATAAGGTGTATTCGCCTGGACCGGTGCTGTTTCAGATGCAGACGGTGCTTCGGTATTCTCTGAATCTTTTTGTTTAAAGCCGCATTCAGGGCAAAAGATGCTTCCATCAGGCATTTCTTTGCCGCAATTCGAACAAATCATGTTATTTCCTCCTGTTTTTGATCCGGTTATTCTATCTAAGAGAAACAATTTCTCAATCTTTAATATTTTAGCACATATCAAATAATATTTCTACATTGTGTCAATCTGTATCGGATGTACAGATTGACATTCGATTTGAACAACAGATTCGAACTTAGTTTCAAAATTCGAATTGACAGAAAGAGAACTTATGATAAAATTGAAAAGGCGTCGGGGTGTAGCTCAGTTGGCTAGAGTGCTTGCTTGGGGTGCAAGAGGTCGCCAGTTCAAGTCCGGTCACTCCGACCATAGGAAAATCCCTGATAAAGTACCCCCGGAGATTAATCTCCGGGGGTACTTTACTTTTCCCATAATGATTTTTATCCATGGTTCATTACTCTGTACCATGAATGTTTAATTTCGTATCCGCAGCGTTTTATCCGCATATAATATATTTCGGAACATAAAAAGCTCCCGGTATTTCTTGTCGGAAATACCGGGAGCTTCAATGATGAACGAAATCAGATATTAGAATTCTCTGGATCTGGAACCCGGACGCGGAGTCTCATCTTCCTGGGGTGCCGGAGCAATCTCCTTATGCTCAGGAAATTCTCTTCTCGCCGGCCTGTCAGGACGATCTGCATGTCCTCTGTCTCCTCTGTCTCCTCTGTCATTGAATCCGCCTCTGCGCTCGCGGGCAGGACGATCACCCATAGGGCGGTCACCCATAGGACGGCGGGGAGCCTCCTGCGTTTCCACAAAGCCTTCCGGCTTCTCCGTGCAGTCCCTCATGGAAAGGTTAATACGGCCCTGTGCATCGATTTCAAGGACCTTAACCTTTACCTTGTCGCCTTCCTTAACCACATCTTCAACCTTCTCAACACGTTTCCATGCCATCTTGGAGATATGGACAAGACCTTCCTTACCGGGCAGGAACTCAACGAAAGCACCGAATGCCATCAGGCGGGTAACCGTACCGTCGAAAATCTGTCCAACTTCGGGATCGTTAACAATTCCTTTGATGATGGCCAGAGCTTTCTCTGCAGCCGCTGCATCCGGAGTGGAAATAAAGATGCGGCCGTCTTCATTGATGTCAACCTGTGCGCCTGTATCCGCAATAATCTTGTTGATAACTTTTCCGCCTGATCCGATAACTTCACGGATCTTGTCGACAGGAACCTGTGTCGTAATAATTCGGGGAGCATACTTGGAAAGCTCAGCACGCGGAGCAGAAAGCCTCGGAAGCATGATGTTGTTGATAATGTGCATTCTTCCCTTACGGGTAAGCTCAAATGCCTGGCGTATAATATCAATGGTAAGTCCGTCTACCTTGATGTCGACCTGAATAGATGTAATACCGATCTCAGTACCGGCAACTTTGAAATCCATATCACCGAAGAAATCTTCGATGCCCTGAATGTCCATAAAAACAAGGAAGTCATTCTCATCTTCTTCATTGACAATAAGTCCGGTTGAAATACCGGCAACGGGACGCTTAATCGGTACGCCTGCATCCATGAGTGCAAGTGTACTTGCGCAGACAGAGCCCTGTGATGTCGATCCGTTGGACATCAGGATTTCAGACACGTTGCGGATTGCATAAGGGAACTCCTCCTCGGAAGGGAGAACCGGTATCAGTGACCTTTCGGCAAGTGCTCCATGACCGATTTCGCGGCGTCCGGGTGAACGGGTAGCCTTGGCTTCTCCTACGGAATAGCCGGGGAAATTGTACTGATGCATATACCGCTTTGTTGTCTCGTTATCAAGACCTTCGAGCATCTGTGCCTTTGAAATAGGTGCAAGTGTGCAGGCTGTCAGAACCTGTGTCTGTCCGCGCTGGAAAAGTCCCGAACCATGAACGCGCGGCAGCAGGCCGACATCGCAGGACAGAGGCCGGATCTCATCTAAGGCGCGGCCGTCTACACGGACATGCTCACGGAACAGGTAGTCCCTGACAACTTTCTTCTCAAGCTTGTAGATAGAATCAGCAAGATAAGGAAGATAGTCTTCGTGTGTTTCGGCAAGAAACGCCTTGACTTTCTGTGTCAAGGCTTCAACCTGTGCATCACGTACGCTCTTGTCACTCGAAAGGACAGCCTGTCTCATGTCGTTCCAGCCAAATTCCTTGATGCAGGAAAAAACTTCAGCAGGAACTTCGGAAGACTGATAGGAAAATTTCGGTTTGCCGATTTCAGCGGCAATTCCGGCAACAAAATCAACAATTTCCTGAATAGTCTTATGTCCGATTTCGATAGCGGCGAGCATTGAATCTTCGTCCACTTCGTTGGCGCCGGCTTCAACCATGCAGATCTTTTTCTTCGTTCCGGCGAGCGTTACATACATCCGGCTTGCAGCACGCTGTGCCTCAGTCGGGTTGATGACAACTTCATCGTCAATAAGTCCGAGCACAACTCCGCCGATAGGACCGTTCCACGGAATGTCAGAGATGGCGATTGCGATGGATGTACCGATCATGGAAGCAATTTCCGATGAACAGTCCTGATCAACCGACATAACAAGGTTGTTGACAACAACATCGTTTCTCAGGTCCTTGGGGAAAAGGGGACGGATGGGGCGATCAATGCAGCGGGAAACGAGGATGGCCTTTTCAGAAGGTCTTCCTTCCCTCTTGATAAAACCGCCCGGGATCTTGCCGACAGCGTACATTTTCTCTTCATAGTCAACAGAAAGAGGAAAGAAATCAATACCTTCCCGCGGTGCAGCGGAAGCTGTAACCGTCGATACGACTGCTGTTTCACCGTAACGGATCAGACATGAACCATTTGCGAACTGGGCAAGTTTGCCGGTCTCAACAATAAGAGGACGTCCGGCCAGAGTAGTTTGAAAAATCTTTTCCATAATATACCTCCTGGAAATTGAATTATACCTAAGTCATCCAGGGCGGTAGCTTGTAGATTCGTGCATCGTATGCCTGCCTGTCCGACAAAAGACGATTCATCAATCTACCCACTACGACCCAATCCTATGACTTTGTGTAACAGTACCCGTACATTATACCCCAAGTAGTTCAATTTTTGTCTAGTTTCCGGAAAATCAAAAAAGGTGAGCCGCTAAGCTCACCTTTGATGAAAAACCATCCGATTACTTTCTGATACCAAGCTTTGCAATGACTGTTCTGTAACGTGCAACGTCAATTCGTGCCAGATAATCCAGGAGACCTCTTCTCTGTCCAACCATAGACAGAAGTCCTCTTCTGGAATGGTGGTCGTTCTTGTGAACCTTCAGATGTTCAGTCAGGTGGTTGATACGGGCTGTCAGAATTGCAATCTGAACTTCCGGTGAACCGGTGTCGCCTTCTTTGAGACCGTACTCTTTGATAATCTCTGCTTTGTTAACTGTGTCCATATAATACCTCCATTAAATCCTGTGGCAAAGTGAATGGTCGGACGATCCATATACTGTGACCACGGCAAAATACTTAAGAAGTTTACCATAACAGCCGAGCAATGTAAATATATATTTATTCCGTGCTGCTAACCGGTGCGGTTAACGGGAAATTGCAGGATTACGTGCCGCGTCATCCTGCACTGCTTCATCGGCCGGCTGTCAATCCGTTGCAGTACTTCTCATTTTTCAATACGTTTCAGGATGGCGCGTGCGGCCTGGACACCGCTTGCACCGGCCTGCGACAGGCCCCGTGTAATACCTGCCCCGTCGCCGATGGCAAAAAAATTGTTCATGGTTGTTTCAAGTTCAGAAGAAAGGCTCAGCCGCGCACTGTAGAATTTGACCTCGACACCGTACAGCAGTGTATCCTGATTGGCAGTGCCGGGGGCAATTTTGTCCAGCACATTAATCATCTCAATTATATTGTCGAGATGACGTTTGGGCAGGACAAGTGAAAGGTCACCGGGAACCGCATCAAGCGTCGGCTTTACGAACCCCTGCGGCAGGCGGTGCGCATTTGTGCGGCGTCCATCAATCAGATCACCGAAGCGCTGCACCATGATGCCGCCGCCAAGCATATTAGAAAGAGATGCAATACGTTTGCCGTACTGGTAAGGTTCGTTAAAAGGCGTGGTAAATGTATTGCTGACAAGAAGCGCAAAGTTCGTGTTCTCGCTTCTCATTGCGGGATCGGTATAACTGTGTCCGTTGACTGTAACGATTCCGTCCGTATTCTCCGTGACAACATACCCGTAAGGATTCATGCAGAAAGTACGCACGACATCCTTATACTGCTTGGTCCTGAAAAGCAGTTTGGCTTCATACATGGCATCGGTAATCTCTTTAAATACAATTGCCGGAAGCTCGACACGTACACCGATATCAACCTGGTTATTAATCATCGGAAGCTTAAGCTTATGGCATTGTTTTGAAAACCATTCAGCGCCGGAGCGTCCGGGTGCTGCCACGAGGTACTTGCAGTCTATGGACCCGATTGAGGTGTCAAGATGGTAGCTGCCGTCGGGAAGCTGCGAGATCTCATTCACTTTTGTATTGCAGGAAAGGTCAAGATGCTCATCAAGCCATTTTGCCTGGGCAAGGAGGATTTCACGGTTGCGTTCCGTGCCCAGATGCTTGCACTTGGCATCCATCAGGTGAAGGTCATAACTGATTGCCTTGCGGCGTATCAGGTCTGCCTGGGGGGTTGTCGTGGAAAAGAAATCTTCTGTTGCTCCGAATTTTTGATTAATGGAATCAACATAATCGATAAGGTCCATGACTTCCCTGTCTTTCAGGTAATCGGTAAGCCACCCTCCGAACTGCGTTGTAAAGTTAAATTTACCGTCAGAAAAAGCGCCGGCACCGCCAAAGCCGCGCATAATCGCGCAAGGCTTACAGTTAATGCAATGGTCGACCTGCTGGCTGATTATGGGACAGGCTCTCTGCAGGATAGGCGTACCCTGCTCGATCAGAATTACTTTCAGGTCCGGATTCCTGCTTGTCAGTTCATACCCGGCAAAAATGCCGGCTAATCCGGCCCCGATAATTGCTACATCATACTTTTTTGAATCAGACATGTTCTTCACTCCTGCTGCTGATATTTGCATAACTCCTTTATATCTTCCCGATACGGAAATCAGATGGATCATCGTCACGCGCAATGACGGGAGGCAGCCCGAACACAAGCCGTGAAATAAGGAACTACCAACAAAGTATAACACAGGTAATTGCAGACGACAGCCGTTTCCGGGAAAGGATGCTCAGTTGATGGGGTCCGTCAGCTCTGCTTTCCTCGTAAAATACAGTTCCGTATAGGTTGTCATAATATAGGGTAAGAGAAATATCGCGCCGATCCCGCATGTCATCATAACAAGAATCCACCATCCGATAAACGACAGATCCAGGAGAAACATACGGCCTTTCTGCCCCCCGGACATCCGGATGCTCTTCTTAATCGCCTCGCGGAAGCCAATTTCCGGTTCGTCAACCAGAAGAAACGGAACGTAAAAATATGCATAGGACCGGTTCATTATGATCATAAGCGACAAAATCAACGCAATGATATAAAGAAGGATAAAACACAAAACCACTAAAGCAACCGCTGCATCACGCGTTTGATTCATTTTGCCGGCAATCCGGTAAATATATCCGTCTGCATTGCCGGCAAAAACAACAGCACAGGCCGCCGGCAGTACGAACGGAATGGCAGCCGCTGCAGACCACAGCGTCATCCACAGCAGGCGCCAGGCCATACCTGCAGTAATGTGTCTGTACCTTTGCCTGTTAAATGCAGTAAAAAGCAGCTGATAGGCCCTGGGGTCCTTCTTTTCACGCTGCGCGCAAAACCATTTCATCAGCCCGCAGTAAAGCGGATTCTGGAAAAAGACTGCGAACCCGTTTACCAGCAGAAAAAGCAGCAGGAAAAGGACAGCCGAAAAAGTGATAACCGGCATTGCAAACCTGATAATTTCCTGTATGGAAGGATTATCTTTCAGGGAATCGCGGCCGAGGAAAATGGCAAAAAGAGAATAGAACGGGGCCGTTAAACTCTCCAGAACCGACAGAACGGAACCGGAAACGGATAGAATCATGGAATAGATGAGAACGGCAAGCACGCTCCACCAATATATAGGAGACAGTGTTGCAGCAGCACGCTTTTTCAAAACATCACAAGTCCACATAGCATCACCCATATTGTATTATGTATTTTTGAACCTTTATGATTATACACTTCGGGGTATGAAAATGTATATATGACCTCATCAAATGGTGTATAATTCATCCAAAAGACGCAAAGATCAAGGAGTAATTTATGAAAACAGCAGCACCTTCCATCACTTCGCCGAGAGGTTTTCGCGCCGCCGGAGTTCATTGCGGATTAAAGAAAACTGACGCACCGGATCTTGCACTCGTCCTCTCCGACGTCCCTGCCGCTATTGCCGGGGTCTATACAACGAACCTGGTCAAAGGGCACTCCCTGCAGCGTACAGTTAACCTTGTTAACCGGCAGACTACGACACGCGGAATATTGATCAACAGCGGCATTGCCAACGCCTGTGTCGGGGATATCGGCTATCAGGATGCAGAAGATGCAGCAGGTTCGGTGGCAGACTTAATCGGATGTACTTCGGATGATATACTAACCTGTTCGACAGGCGTCATTGGGAAGCGGCTCGATATGCCGGCCATTTTATCCGGTGTTCCGCTCCTTGCGGCGTCGCTCTCCTCTTCTGCGGAAGCAGGCCATGCTGCAGAAAGCGCCATGATGACAACGGATACCGTTCCGAAGGAATCCATGGCCAAAATAGAAATCGGTGACAAAACAATCACATTGGCCGGCATGGCAAAAGGATCGGGCATGATTCATCCCAATCTGGCCACAATGATAAGCGTCATTACGACCGATGCCAAAATAGGCAGGCCGCTTCTGCAGGAGTTGCTCCGCAGTTCCGTCACGCATACGTTTAACCGTGTTTCCGTCGACGGAGACACATCTGTCTGCGACACACTTCTTGTTATGGCAAACGGGCTGTCCGGGTCTAACGAAATTATGCCGGGTACTCCCGAATGTGAACTGTTTGCGGATGCTCTTATGCAGATCTGCATGGATTTATCCAAAATGATTGCAAAAGACGGGGAAGGCGCAACAAAGCTTGTCGAGGTTGAAGTTACCGGAGCAGCAACGGCCCATGATGCTTACCTGATTGTTCTTGCCGTATGCCGATCGCCCCTGTGCAAAACAGCAATATTCGGGGAAGACGCAAACTGGGGCAGAATTCTTACCGCGGCCGGTTATTCAGGCGCATCGTTTGATCCGGAAAAGGTAGACATTTCTATCGGCGGACTGCCCGTCTGCACCAATGGCACGGCACTGCCTTTTGACGAAGATGCAGCCAAAAAGATTTTGAAAAAAGACGAGGTGCTCATCACCGTTACCCTTCATGAAGGTGAATTTTACGACCGGATGTGGACATGTGATTTCTCATATGATTATGTCAAAATCAACGGAAGCTACCGTTCCTGACAGCCGTCTGTTTTATCCGGTCAAAGGTCAGTGGTACAATTTCAAAAATTAAGGCCTACCGTACGTGACTTCTCAGTTACATAAGGCAGGCCTTTTGCGTAATCAGGTTTGGTGCGGTTTATCAGTCATTCTTCTCTTCGATCATGGTTCGGCCGAAAGTATATTCGGTGCCGTTGTAATCAATCGATATTTTCGATACATCTGCAAGGTTCCCCATCAGGAACATGTCCGACAGCGGATCTTCAAGGCGGCGCTGAATGGTCTTGCGCAAAGGCCTTGCTCCGTATTTGGCATCATATCCTTCGGCAGCCAGCTGATCTTTGGCTGCGTCCGACACTTCCACCTCAACGTTCTTGTCCTTGAGCTGGTCTTTCAGTTCCTTCAGCATGAGATCCACAATTTTGCGGATCTCCTCGCGTGTGAGCTCCTGAAAAACGATGATTTCATCAACACGGTTCAGGAATTCCGGTCTGAACATCTCTTTCAGCACAGACTGGACACGGCTCTCGAGTGCTATATAGCCCTCCGAGCCGAAGCCGAAACCGCTGGACTTCAGGGTAGTCCCCGCATTGGAAGTCATGACGATAATCGTATTTTCAAAATTGACGAGACGTCCATGGCTGTCCGTCAGGCGTCCGTCATCAAGAATCTGCAGAAGCAGGTTGAACACATCCGGATGCGCCTTCTCAATCTCGTCAAAAAGGACAACAGAGTACGGCTTCCTTCTGACACGCTCGGTCAACTGGCCGCCGTCATCATAGCCGACATATCCCGGAGGGGATCCGATCAGTTTGCTGACTGTGTGCGCTTCCATAAATTCCGACATGTCCATGCGGATCAGTGCGTCTTCCTTAGCAAACATTGCTTCTGCAATCGCTTTTACGAGTTCCGTTTTACCGACACCGGTGGGACCGACGAAAATGAATGATGCAGGCTTATGTTTCTTGCCGAAGCCGGCACGGTTTCTCCGGATAGCACGGGATAGAGCTCCTACGGCTTTATCCTGTCCGATTACACGCTGGTGGAGGCGTTCTTCAAGCTTCATCAGCTTGTCAGATTCGGATTCCGTGATTCGCTGAACGGGAATACCTGTCCACATCTCAATGACTCTCGCAATGTCCTCCTGCGAAATGACTGTCGGAATCATCTCATTCTCGAGGGAATGGATTTCCTCCTGCATCCGTAAAAGCGTTGCCTTTGTCTCCGCCTGCCGCTCATAAAGTCTGTCATTTTCAATTACCTGCGGTGCAGAGGATTCAATCTGAGCTTCAATATCGGTAAGCTGGGTCTCAAGCGCCGTCTTATCCGCAAGAAGCTGCCTGTACTTTACAAGGCGGACTTCCCTGAGATTTGCGCGTGAACCGGCTTCATCAAGAAGATCAATTGCCTTATCCGGAAGGAAACGATCCATTATGTACCGCGACGAAGCACGGACAGCATATTCTATCACGTCATCTGAATATGAGACATGATGGTGAAGTTCGTAATAGTCACGGATTCCCTTAAGAATCTCTATGCTGTCTTCGACCGAAGGCTCTTCAACGATGACCTTCTGAAATCTGCGCTCGAGAGCGGAGTCTTTTTCGATGAAACGGCGGTATTCGTCGAGTGTCGTTGACCCGATAACACGGATCTCACCTTTTGCAAGTGCAGGTTTCAAAATGTTGGCGGCGTTCATTGCACCCTCCGCATCGCCTGCACCCATGATATTGTGAAGTTCATCAATAACCAGAATTACATTCTCGCTGCGTCTGGCATCATCGACGACACCCTTCATACGGCTCTCGAATTGTCCGCGGAACTGCGTCCCGGCAACCATAGCCGTCATATCAAGAAGATAGACGGACATATCAAGAAGCTTCGCGGGAACATCCCCGCTTGCGATACGCACGGCAAGACCTTCTGCAATAGCTGTTTTTCCTACGCCGGGCGCTCCGAGGAGAACCGGGTTGTTTTTTGAACGGCGGTTAAGGATCTGCACGACACGTTCGAGTTCCTTCTCCCGTCCGATGATGCGGTCGATTTTGCCCAGACGGGCTTTCTGCGTCAGGTTGGTACCGAATTGGTCAAGAAACTTATGTTTGCTCTCTTTTTTGGCACCGGTCTTCTTCTGGTCCTGGCGGGGCTCGGACGGCCGCGGGCCGCCTTCCGCCGATAAGGAAGAATCCTGGCCGCCTTCCGGAAGGAACAGTTCATCCAATTCTTCCGGTTCTTCTGCATTTTCACTGCCTGCATCGGACTGTCCTCCCATCTGAAGAAATCCCAGATTAGAAAGAGGCTGGAATGACTCCGGATCTTCTTCAGACCCGTCCGTCTCAAGATCAGAATCGGTCCCGTCTCCAAGCAGATCACCGCTGCCTAGAAGAAGCTTAAATATATCTTCAGGTTGGCTTCCGTCGGCCTGAATCATAAGATGATTCAGGCGGTCCGAAACCTTGTCGATATTGGAATCATTGATGCCGGCTTTGGCAAACATCTCATCAATGCCGCCGATTCCGGTCTGATAAGCGCACTTAAGGCAAAGGCCTTCGTTGATACGCTTACCGTTGTCAAACCTTGTGGTAAATACCACTGCTACATTTTTTTTGCATATAACGCATTTTGTCATTTATTTTGTCCTTTATTGCCCTCTTGGGCTTTCCTTCTTCGCGGTTTGGAAGATGTGGATATTTCCAGAGCTTCCTTCGAGACCTTGCGGGCCTGCTGTCTGCGATGCTGTTCCTCTTCCATCGACTGGGATACGGATCTGGCCAGAAGAGGCTGTAAATATTGTCCTGTGTACGATCCCGGTACTGTACTGACTTCTTCAGGGGTGCCCTGTGCGATGATGTATCCGCCGCCATCCCCGCCGTCCGGCCCCAGATCGATAATGTAGTCAGCAGTCTTAATCACATCCAGATTATGTTCAATAACCAAGACAGTATTACCATTTTCTGTCAGGCGTTGTAAAATGTCAACAAGCTTGTGTACATCGGCTATGTGAAGGCCTGTTGTCGGTTCATCGAGTATATAAAAAGTATGTCCGGTGCTGCGTCTGGATAGTTCGGCTGCAAGCTTTACCCGCTGGGCCTCGCCTCCCGAAAGCTGCGTGGAGGGCTGCCCCAGCCGTATGTAGCCGAGTCCGACATCTACGATCGTTTCAAGCTTTCTGCGGATACGCGGAATGTTATTGAAGAAAGCCAGTGCCTCCTCGCATGTCATTTCCAAAACGTCGGCGATACTCTTACCCTTATATTTTACCTCAAGTGTCTCTCTGTTGTATCGATGTCCTTTACAAACATCACAGGTAACATAAACGTCCGGGAGGAAATGCATCTCAATTTTATTGACACCGTCCCCCGTACAGGACTCGCATCGTCCTCCTTTAACGTTAAAGCTGAAGCGCCCGTTTTTGTATCCCCGTGCACGCGCATCGGCTGTATTAGCAAAAAGATCGCGGATCAGGTCAAAGCATCCCGTATAGGTCGCCGGATTTGATCTTGGCGTCCGTCCGATCGGGGACTGGTCAATCGCAATTACTTTGTCGAGGTATTCCAGCCCGTCCATGGATTGATATGCACCAACATGTCTTCTTGCTCCGTTCAGGTCAGACGCAAGCTTCTTTAAAATAATCCCGTTTACAAGTGAACTTTTTCCTGAACCCGACACACCGGTCACACATGTAAATAATCCGAGAGGAATCGAAACGTCAATATTTTTGAGGTTGTTCTCGTGCGCGCCGTGCACGGTTAGGAGCTGGCTGCCCGGTATTCTCCGCACCGGCGGGATCGGTATGAATTTTCTGCCGCTCAGGTATTGTCCTGTGACAGAAGTCTCAATATGTTCAAGTTCTTCCGCTGTCCCCTGCCCGACAATGAATCCGCCGTGTTCACCTGCACCGGGGCCGAGGTCAACAATATAGTCAGCAGCACGCATTGTCTCCTCGTCATGTTCCACAACGAGAACCGTATTTCCAAGACTTTTCAGCCTTTGCAGAGTTGCAAGGAGACGCGTATTGTCCTTCTGATGAAGGCCGATGGAAGGTTCATCCAAAATATACAGAACGCCCATCAGTCCCGAACCGATCTGTGTCGCCAGGCGGATCCGCTGGGCCTCTCCTCCAGATAATGTGGCAGATGCCCTGTTAAGGGTCATATACTCAAGTCCTACGTCGATAAGGAACCCAAGACGCGCCTGAATCTCTTTCAGAATCGGGGAGGCTATGGCAATTTGCCGTGGACTGAAGGAAAGTGCTTCCAGATACGCCTTGCACTTACGGATTGGAAGACAGGTAAGCTGGTAGATGTTCAGATCCCCGATGAAAACCGACAAGCTTTCCTTGTTGAGCCTGGCACCCTGACATTCCGTACAGGGCTGTACATTCATGTATTGCTCATAATATTCCTTCATGTCCTCGGAACCCGTCTCCCTGTATCTTCTTTCGAGGCTCGGAACAACACCTTCCCACGCGGAGCTGTACATGGAACCACGGGAATATTTGCTGTTTGACGTGTCGACGGACAGGATCTCCCCGTCATTGCCAAACATGATCATATGTCTGATTTTTTCGGGAAGTTTGTTCCATGGAGTATCAAGCGAGAATTTATTTTTGGCTGCGAGAGCTTCGATAAAAGCCCTCCCCCAGCTGTTTTCATCATTGAAATTCCATCCGCCGGCCCTTACCGCACCGTCATTCAGGGAACGTTTCGGATCCGCCACACACAGCTCTGCATCCACATAAGAATGATATCCGATGCCGGTGCACGACGGACATGCCCCAAACGGATTGTTAAAGGAAAACATTCTAGGAGTCAGTTCTTCAAAGCTGATTCCGCAGTCCGGGCAGGAATACTTTTGGGAAAACAACAGTTCCGTCTCATGATATGTCGTATCCCCATATTCGTTTTCCCCTTCCGGGACCTGAACCACCGCTGTCAGAAGTCCCTCGGAAAGCTTAAGAGCCGTCTCCGTGGAATCGTTCATCCTTGAACGGATTTCATCACGGACAACAAGACGGTCAATGACCACCTCAATCGTGTGCTTGCGGTTTTTTTCCAGAGTGATGTCTTCCTCGAGCTCATACATCTCCCCATCGACACGTACGCGGGCATACCCGGATTTTCTAAAATCCTCGAAAACCTTTGTATACTCTCCCTTACGCCCGCGAACGACAGGCGACATCAAAATAATCCTCGTTCCTTCCTGGTAAGAAAGCAGCGTATCCAGGATCTGGTCGATGGACTGGGAGGAAATTTCCTTGCCACAGTTCGGACAGTGCGGTGTTCCTACCCGCGCATACAAAAGACGAAGATAATCATATATCTCCGTTACTGTTCCAACTGTAGAACGCGGGTTCTTGCTTGTTGTCTTCTGATCGATGGCAATAGCCGGAGAAAGTCCGTCAATCTGATCAACGTCCGGCTTCTCCATCTGACCAAGGAACTGCCTTGCATAGGAAGAAAGCGACTCAACGTATCTTCTCTGCCCTTCCGCATAAATCGTGTCAAAGGCCAGGGATGATTTCCCTGAGCCGGATAATCCTGTCAATACGACCAGTTTGTCTCTGGGAATGTCTAGGTCAATGTTCTTTAAATTATGCTCCCGTGCGCCACGGATGCGAATAAACTGTTCCATGAAAACGAATCACCTCAATTGCTTCATGCTCATCACATATATGGTGTGAGCAGATTTCAGTCTAACATATCCGCAAACTATTCGGAGCATTCCCCCCGCTTCAACAAAAAAATTAACATTTTGTTCTCTTTGGGACTTGCTAGGATGGGCTTGCTATGGTATCATTTCTTTTGCGCTGATTGGAAGTGCATAATTCGGCCCTATGGTCAAGCGGTTCAAGACGCCGCCCTCTCAAGGCGGAATCACGAGTTCGATTCTCGTTAGGGTCACCAAAGAAGAAAGATCGCCTCATTCCGAGACGGTCTTTTTTTATTCAAATTTAGATTTTTTAAATTCATTTTGCCTGTAGACAGATATGAACAGGGTCCGTCCGGAAATCATTCGGACGGACCCTGTTCATGTTATCAGGTTAGACATTTACTTTACGTCTTTTGTCCTTCTGCGTTTGGATCTTGCAGCTGCGAACGAACCAAGCATCGTTCCAAGTGCTGCCATAATTACTGCATAAATACTCATTCTTCCGTCTTCGCCAGTTTTCGTAATGCTTTTTACAGAGTCAGCCGCAGGATCACGGTAAGCACCGGAAATATCTGTATCTTTTATTACTGTGATAAACACAGTCGCTGTAGAAAGATTTCCACCCGCATCTCTGATTGTATATGTGAATGAATCGGTACCAGTAAATCCATGATCGGATGTATAGGTAATCGTACCATCAGAATTAATGACCGCAGAACAATCGCTGGGCTGCGTACAGGAAACAATTGTAAAAGATGCACTGTCAGGATCATAATCGTTTTCCAGTACAGAGATTACAACCGGATTTGTACCTTTTGCAGTAATATAATCAGCGGTTGCAACCGGTGGATCATCGAACGATACTACAGTAAGCGAAACTGTCCTGGTATCTGTTCCGCCTTTGCCGTCACTGACCGTGTATGTGAATGTGTCTGTTCCGTTGAAATTTGGATCAGGTGTAAAAGTAATAGTGCCATCCGCATTCATAACGATTCTTCCATTGACAGGCTGTGTTACAGAATCGATCGTAAGTGTATCTCCGTCAATGTCCGTTGCTCCTGCAAGCAGATCTACAACAACCGGTGTATCTTCCATGGTTACAGCAGAGTCTACCACAGCAACCGGTGCATCGTTCACAGGCAAAAGCGTAAGAGTTACCGATTTTGTATCCGTTCCGCCCTTGCCGTCACTGATCGTATATGTGAATGTATCCGTGCCAAAGAAGTCCGGGTTCGGATTGTAGGTTACGGTTCCGTCTGCATTCAGTACGGCCGTTCCGTTTGTAGGCTGCGTGATTCCGGTAACAGTAAGAGTATCTCCATCTGCATCCGTTGCTCCCGCAAGTACATCTACAACAACCGGTGTGTCTTCCGAAGTGGATGCGGAATCTACCACAGCAACCGGAGCATCATTTACGGGATCTACCGTAACGGTAACCGTCCTGGTATCCGTTCCGCCCTTGCCGTCACTGACCGTGTATGTGAATGTATCCGTGCCGTTGAAATTTTGGTTCGGATTGTATGTTACGGTTCCGTCTGCATTCAGTACGGCCGTTCCGTTTGTCGGCTGTGTAATCGATGAGACGGTGATTGTATCTCCGTCGATGTCCGTTGCTCCGGCAAGTACATCTACAACAACCGGTGTGTCTTCCAAAGTGGATGCGGAATCTACCACAGCAGCCGGAGCATCGTTTACGGGATCTACCGCAACGGTTAACGTCCTGGTATCCGTTCCGCCCTTGCCGTCACTGACCGTGTATGTGAATGTATCCGTTCCGTTGAAATTGGGGGTTGGCGTGTAGGTTACGGTTCCGTCTGCATTCAGTACAGCAGTTCCGTTTGCCGGCTGTGTGATCGATGAGACAGTGATTGTATCTCCGTCTATGTCCGTTGCTCCTTCAAGAACATCTACAACAACCGGTGTGTCTTCCATGGTTACAGCAGAGTCTACAACAGCAACCGGAGCATCGTTAACAGGATCTACCGTAACAGTTACCGTCTTGGTATCTGTTCCGCCCTTGCCGTCACTGACCGTGTATGTGAATGTATCCGTGCCATTGAAATTCGAGTTTGGCGTGTAGGTTACGGTTCCGTCTGCATTCAGTACGGCCGTTCCGTTTGCCGGCTGCGTGATCGATGAGACGGTGATTGTATCTCCGTCAATGTCCGTTGCTCCTGCAAGAACATCTACAACAACCGGTGTGTCTTCCATGGTTACAGCAGAGTCTACAACAGCAACCGGAGCATCGTTTACAGGATCTACCGGAACGGTTACCGTCCTGGTATCCGTTCCGCCCTTGCCGTCACTGACCGTGTATGTGAATGTATCCGTGCCGTTGAAATTCGAGTTTGGCGTGTAGGTTACGGTTCCGTCTGCATTCAGTACGGCCGTTCCGTTTGTAGGCTGTGTGATTCCGGTAACAGTAAGAGTATCTCCGTCTGCATCCGTTGCTCCTGCAAGTACATCTACAACTACCGGTGTGTCTTCCAAAGTGGATGCTGCTGTAACAACCGAAACCGGTGCGTCGTTTACAGGATCTACCGTAACAGTTACCGTCCTGGTATCCGTTCCGCCCTTGCCGTCACTGACCGTGTATGTGAATGTATCCGTGCCGTTGAAATTCGAGTTCGGATTGTACGTTACGGTTCCGTCTGCGTTCAGTACGGCCGTTCCATTTGTCGGCTGCGTGATCGATGAGACGGTGATTGTATCTCCGTCAATGTCCGTTGCTCCTGCAAGAACATCTACAACAACCGGTGTGTCTTCCAAAGTGGATGCTGCTGTAACAACCGCAACCGGTGTGTCATTCGCAGGATCTACCGCAACGGTTACCGCCCTGGTATCCGTTCCGCCCTTGCCGTCACTGACCGTGTATGTGAATGTATCTGTTCCGTTGAAATTCGGGTTTGGCGTGTAGGTTACGGTTCCGTCTGCGTTCAGTACGGCCGTTCCGTTTGCAGGCTGTGTGATTCCGGTAACAGTAAGAGTATCTCCATCTGCATCCGTTGCTCCGGCAAGTACATCTACAACTACCGGTGTGTCTTCCAAAGTGGATGCGGAATCTACAACAGCAACCGGTGCGTCGTTTACGGAAACTAC
>Ga0183100_1000098_pt1 | contig 126161 bp, 118 predicted proteins | sample Biomet2_FD_127789 | JGI IMG/M metagenome (GOLD analysis project Ga0183100, IMG submission 127789) | Microbial communities from bioreactor (seeded with anoxic lake sediment) at LBNL, California, USA - Biofuel metagenome 2 | ecosystem: Engineered > Bioreactor > Anaerobic > Unclassified ... | reverse complement strand
GTGTGCGATATTATGACCCCTCGGAAAACGGCAATGAAGCATCCTTTAAAAAGTACTTGGAAAGTTTGGAAAAGAAAAGATGAAAACAATCATTCGAGCACCCCATTCCGGTTTCTGTTTTGGTGTGAAGCAAGCCATCGAGAAAGCGGAAGCGGAGGCCCTACGGTGCGAGGGCGAGCGAATCCATTCCAGAGGATTTCTGATTCATAATCAAAAAGTCATACAACGGTTGCAAGGAATTGGAATCGATGTCATCGAGGACCTGGCAGAAGCAAAAAGGGATGATACGATTATTGTACGCTCCCACGGCGAACCGAAGGAATTTTATCTGGAAGCAGCCGAAAGAGGATTGAGGGTCGTCGATGCCACATGCCCATATGTGCAGCGGATTCAGCATTTTGTTGAAAAAGCTCACAAAGATGGAAAACAGATTGTCATTGTGGGAGACCAGAATCATCCGGAAGTCATCGGGGTCAACGGGTGGTGTGACCATACGGCTATCGTCGTTCGAGACGGAGAGGAGGCGGAGGGAATAAAATCCGGCCCGCTCTTCGTTGTTGCCCAGACAACAATCCAAAAGGAAACGTTGGAGCAAGTGACGCGGATATTTGAGAAAAATCACATAGCATATGAACTGGAAAACACAATATGCAATGCCACTACGGAACGACAGAAGGGCTGCGAGTCCATTGCCAAACAGGTGGATCTGATGTTGATTGTGGGGGATCATCTCAGTGCAAATACAAAAAAACTCTTCGAAATCTCCAAAAAATATTGCCAAGAAACGTATTTTGTGGAAAATATAGAAGATTTACCATTGAAAAAAATACAAAAATATAATAAAATAGGCGTTGCGGCGGGCGCATCGACGCCTGAGAGTGCAATTGAGGAGGTTATTTCTAAAATGAGTGACAAAATCACTGACAACAACGAGATGAGCATGAATGACTTTATGGATTATATCGATAAGTCCATTCGGCTACCAAGAGGCGGCGAAATGGTTACAGGAACCATTCACCAAGTAACAGACAAAGAGATTATTGTTAATCTTGGTTGCAAAAAAGACGGTATCATTCCAAAAGAAGAAGTCAAAATGGAACCTGACCAAAAACTAACGGATTTGTATCATGTTGGGGACGAAATACATGCCAAAGTCATCAAAACGGATGACGGCGACGGCAGCATTCTTCTTTCCAGAAAGAAGTTGGAGGCTGTTGAGCATTGGGATGAAATCAATAACGCCTATGAGAATAAAACACTGATTGACGTCAATGTTCTCAGACAGGTGAATGGCGGAGTCATAGCCGCATATAAAGAAGTACAGGGATTTATTCCACTTTCCCAGCTTTCCGACAAATTCGTCGAGGATTCGGCCGAATTCGTCGGCAAGACACTGAGCGTTCGCGTGTCTCGTGTTGACCAGAGACGTGGAAAGGCAGTGTTCTCACGCAAAGCATACCTGCAGGAAGAAAAGCAAAAGCTGATGGAAGAAATCTGGAACACAATCGAAGTTGGCGATATTGTGGAAGGCGCAGTCATGAGATTCACCGATTACGGCGCATTTGTTGATATCGGCGGCATCGACGGTCTCTTGCATATTTCCGAAATTTCATGGGGAAAGCTGAAGCATCCACAGGAGGTTTTGAAGATTGGACAAACCATTCATGTCAAAGTCCTTTCAATGAACAGCGAAAAAGGCAAGATTTCTTTGGGTCTGAAGCAAACACAGCCCGAACCATGGGCTGTCATCGACGAAAAATACAAGGTTGGTGACATCGTGGAAGGAAAAGTCGTCCAGATCAAAGAGTATGGTTGTTTTGTGGAATTGGAGCCCGGCCTTGATGGACTGGTCCATATTTCTGAAGTCAACCACAGGAGAATCGGCAACATCAATGACGAATTCTCTGTTGGCGATATTGTAAAAGCTAAAATTCTGGAAATTGACAAAGACAATAAGAGAATCAGCTTGAGTATCAAAGAAACCATCGAACCTCCCATTTTTGAGGAGGAATCCGTGACGGAAGCTGTTGCTGAAGAATCATCCGAACCGACGGAAGCGACGGAAGCCGCAACGGAGGTTGTCGAGGAGCCAGTTGCTGAGACTGAAGCCCCGGAAACATCTGAAGACACAACTGGACAAGAAGAAATCAAAGAATAATTCAAATCATAAAAAGCACACATCGTGGATGTGTGCTTTTTTTAATTCAATTCGTTAGTTGTATTAATATTTTCCCGCCTGATCGATCAATTCTTTTGCTGACCTGACGGATGCGTCGGAAATATTGATGCCGCTGAGCAATCTGGCAATCTCTTCAATCTTTTCCTTGTCGCTTAAAGGTCGTATTGTGGTAAAGGTCATGTGCTCCCCGGTGGATTTTTCGATTCGATAATGGTGATCCCCGCAGGCTGCTATTTGTGGCAGGTGGGTGATGGATATTATTTGATGACGCTGGGATATTTCCATTAATTTTTTGCCGACAACACTTGCTGTGGCTCCGCTGATTCCACTATCAATCTCATCAAAAATCATGGTTGGAATTCCATCGTAGTCACCGATGACGCTTTTGAACGCCAACATGATACGGGACATTTCGCCACCGGATGCGATTTTTGACAAAGGCTTGAATTCAGACCCTTTATTTGTGCGAATAAGAAATTCGATTTTGTCAATGCCCTCTGGGGTATAGCGTGGAATATTGTCGATCTGTATCATCAGACTGGCATCATGAAAACCTAAATCGTGCAACTCATAGGTGATTTTCTCTTCCAAGGTTTTGGCGGAAGTCTGTCTCAAGTGGGTCAGCCTGGCCGATTCTTCTTTCAACATTTCTTCTATTCGAACCTTTTCAACGGTGAGACTTTCAATTTCAACATCCATATTGTCGATAGAGTTCAAGCCTTTTTCCAAAGTAAGGGCATACTCAATTATTTCTTCGATTGATTTGTTATATTTTCGCTTGATGTCATCCAAAAAATCATTGCGTTCTGTAATCTCAATCAATTCTTGCTCGGAAAACACAATTTTATCTTTTGCGTCCCTTAATTTGCCGCATAAATCCTCAATTCGGTAATACATATCCGTGAATTCGTCCTCAAGATTGGAAGCATCCCTTGAGACATCGGCGATCTGTTTGAGCGCCTTTTGTATTTCGGCAAGCGTTCCCAGGAGAGACTTGTTGTCCGATCTTGAAATCTCATAGGCAAGATCGAAATTTTGGTAGATTTTTTCTTTGTTGCGAAGTGTGATCAATTGCTCCGCCAACTGCGCATCTTCACCAGGTGTCAAATTGGCCATCGTGATTTCATTGAGCTCATACTCCATAAATTCTCTTTTTCGACCGTTTTCCGTTGTCTCAGAAATCAACGCATTGAGCCGTTTGACGGATTCCGTGTAATCGTCATAAAGTTCTGCGACTCTTTTTTTAGCGGAGGTGATGGATAATTTTTCATAGGCATCCACAAGTTTTATATGATTTTCAGAATTCAAGAGGGACTGATGGGCGTATTGGCCGTGGACATCGGTGATGTTTTGGCAATATTCGTTCATTTGGGATAACGAAACTATTTCTCCGTTTATTTTACAGAGACTTTTTCCTTCAGATGATATTTCTCTTGTCAAAATCGATTCTTCATTCATATGGTCGGCAACCATTTGTATGACAGCCTTGTCACAGCCGGTACGAACATAGGTTTTATCCGCCCGACCGCCCAAAGCCATACTCATCGCTTCGATGATGATGGATTTGCCTGCGCCGGTTTCCCCGGTAATTATATTCAATCCTTTATGAAAATCCACATCGAGTTCTTGGATAATGGCAAAGTTTTTTATGCTAACATGTGTAATCATAGGATACCCCTTACTTTAACAACTCGTCAAAATCACTTAGTAAAGCTGGCATATTCGCCGGATCGTCGATGACGACCATGATGGTGTTGTCTCCAGCAACAGAACCGACAATATGAGGAAAGTTCAATGAATCTATGGCTTCGCCGGCAGCGGGACCACAACCGGATAGGGTTTTGATCACAACAATATTGCCAGCGGTTTTCACCGATTTGATTGTTTCCTTGAAAATTTTGACGAAGCGGTCGGAAATGGGACCGGGTTCGCCATTGCTGACAGCATACTTATAGTGGCCGGTTTGAGATAGGGTCTTGATTAATTGCAACTCCTTGATGTCTCTGGAGACTGTCGCCTGAGTCACATCAAATCCAGCATCGCGCAATAACTGGCATAGTTTTTCCTGGGTTTCAATCTCATTGGTCTGAATCAGTTCCAGTACCTTATTCTGTCTTGAATATCGCATCGAAAAGACTCCTTTCTCAAAGCATGCAGACTCTTTCACACTTGTTTATAATTATACCATTTAAGTCACGGAATTCAACACAAATATGGACAAACATATGTTTGTATGCTATAATTCATTGAGCGATTGGTAGAAAAGAGGAACACGATGAAAATCTTGGGAATCGATCCCGGATATGCCATTCTTGGGTTTGGTGTCGTTGAAATGAAGGGCAATCGGTTTGAAGCATGCGGGTATGGCGCCATTACCACAGAAGCCGGTTACGAGATGCCGGACAGGCTGAAACATCTTTACAGTTCTCTGATGGAAGTTATTTCGGATTATCAACCGGAAGAGGCATCCATTGAAGAATTGTTTTTTAATACCAACACAAAAACGGCGATGATGGTGAGTCAGGCGCGGGGCGTGGCCATTTTGGCATGTACCAATTCAGGATTGCCGGTTTTTGAATATACCCCACTTCAGATCAAACAGGCATTGACCGGTCAGGGCCGAGCCGATAAGTCGCAGGTTCAGTTTATGGTCAAGAATATTTTGCGCTTGCAGCAAACACCAAAACCCGACGATGTGGCGGATGCTCTGGCAGCCGCGGTATGTCATGGCAATTCCTGTGGCGCAAAGGATAGATTGAATCGCGCCATTAAGCGTAGCGACAAATAGGAGGACAAGCCGGATGATTGGTTATGTGATTGGTATTATGGCGATGAAAACCGACAGTAGTGTCATGATTGAAACCGGAGGTATCGGATATGAAATCATGGTTCCCGGCAACAGTCGCCTATTCCTCGAAAAGGAGGGCGCTGAGGTCAAAGTCTTCACTGCGATGATTGTTCGGGAGGACGATATCAGCCTTTATGGTTTCAGCGACCATACGTCCCTGCAGTTGTTCAAAAGACTCATTACAGTAAGTGGTGTAGGCGCCAAGGCAGGTCTGGCGATATTATCCTCAATGTCCACGGAAGATATCTGTAAGGCCATTATATTTGAGGATCCCGACATGTTGACCAGAGCCCAGGGCATTGGCAAAAAAACAGCCCAGCGCATTGTTTTGGACCTTAAAGACAAGCTGGGATCATTGCAACACACCGATGGGATTCCCGGAGATTATTTACCTGATACGGGAAGCAACATCGCCGCCAATCCCAGAGCCGAAGCGGTTGCAGCGCTTGTTGCCCTTGGATACTCCAGAGGAGAGGCGACATCGGCGATGGCTGCAATCAAAGACAATGAACTGGGGACGGAGGAGTATATCAAATCAGCCCTCAAAAAATTGATTTAATCCGATCATATTAAGGTCAGAAGCAGAGGAAGTGAAATGGAATTGGAAGAACGGGTAACCGCAACAAAGATCAATCGTGATGAAGAAAAAACGGACTCATCGTTGAGACCGCAGACGTTGGCGGATTATATCGGCCAAAAAAGTGCCACGAACAATCTTAAGGTCTTTATTGAAGCGGCCAAAAGAAGAGGTGAGCCGTTGGATCATGTTCTGTTTTACGGTCCGCCTGGTTTGGGTAAAACCACCTTGGCCAACATCATCGCCAATGAGCTGGGGGTTGACATTCGAATCACAAGCGGCCCCGCCATTGAAAGAGCAGGGGATTTGGCAGCGATCCTGACCAATCTCAATGAAAATGACGTACTGTTCATCGATGAAATACATCGGCTGAATCGATCGGTTGAAGAAGTGCTTTATTCCGCCATGGAGGATTTTGCGCTGGATATCATTATCGGTAAAGGACCTTCAGCACGTTCAATCAGATTGGATCTTGCAAAATTCACTTTAATCGGTGCGACCACCAGGGCGGGGAGTCTTTCGGCTCCACTGCGGGACCGATTCGGTGTGGTATGCAAATTCGAGACCTATGACGGTCCGGAACTTTGTACGATCATCAGACGATCCGCAGGCATTTTGGGTATTCAGATTGATGATGAAAGTTTGGTGGAACTCGCCAAGCGATCCCGTGGAACGCCACGTGTCGCCAATAGATTGCTCAAAAGAGTCAGAGACTTCTCTCAAGTAAAAGGCAACGGCACAGCGGATTTGGCCATTACACAGTCGGCGCTCGAGGCATTGGGAGTCGACCCGATGGGCCTTGAAAATCTTGACAGAGAAATACTGCGAGTTATAATACAACGGTTCGATGGTGGACCGGTGGGCATCGACACCATTGCCGCCGCGATTGGTGAAGAACGCGTCACCATTGAAGATGTATATGAACCTTATTTGATTCAGATTGGATTTCTGAACCGTACCCAAAAGGGTCGTATGATTTCCCATGCCGCATACAACCATATCGGCTTGGAGCCAAACATAGAAAAAGAACTGGAACTGCAACAAGCCATGGGTACAGATTCGGAGGATCAATGCGAGTAGACGATTTCAATTACATATTGCCCGAGCATCTTATCGCACAACAACCGTGTGACAAACGTGACCAATCAAGACTGCTTATTGTTCATCGCAACAATGATGAAATTGAACATAAGCATTTTTGCGATATCATCGACTACCTCAAGCCTGGCGATTGTCTTGTGCTCAACAATTCAAAAGTACTGCCTGCCAGGCTATTTGGTGTAAAAAAAGAAACCGGTGTCAACGTGGAATTTCTTTTGGTGAAACGGGTCCGGGGAGATATATGGGAAACCATGGTTCGTCCGGGCAGAAGATTGAAACCAGGAGATCTTGTGGAATTTGGTCCCGGTTTATCCGCCAGAATTCTGGAATATGGCGAACAAGGCACACGTCTGGCTGAATTCCGTTATGATGGGCTATTCATGGAGCGGTTGGAGGAATATGGAATGATGCCATTGCCGCCATACATTGACCGCCCGGAGACGGAAGTCGACAAAGACCGTTACCAGACCGTGTATTGTGACCCGGAGGGATCCGTCGCGGCGCCAACAGCAGGATTGCATTTTACCCGTGAACTTCTCCAGAAAATAAAGACAAAAGGCATAGGCATCGCCTATGTTACCCTTCACGTGGGTATTGGCACATTTCGGCCTGTGAAAGTTGCAACGGTCGAGGAACATGAAATGCACTTTGAAGAATATGAAATCCAGAAGGATGCGGTCGAAACCATCAACAAAGCAATAAAAACTGGCGGACGTATCATATCGATTGGAACCACATCGGCCAGGACTTTGGAAAGCGCGGCCTTTCAATCCGAAGATGAAGAATGGTTCGTAAAAGAAGGCACTGGCAGCACAGGTATTTTTATCTATCCCGGATACACATTCAAAATTGTCGACAGCCTCGTGACGAACTTTCATTTACCAAAATCAACATTGCTGATGTTGGTTTCAGCAATGTACGACAGGAGAAAGATACTAAACATCTATGAGGAAGCGATTCGAGAGGAATATAGGTTTTTCAGTTATGGGGATGCGATGTTCATAGAATGACAAAGGTCTCACCCCACAGTTAACCCAAGAGTTGAAAGAGATTACAATGAAACATGCAGTTACATATGAATTGACGACGAGTGACAAAAAAGCGCGGCGAGGTGTCATACACACGCCACACGGAGATATTCAAACTCCGGTTTTCATGCCTGTCGGAACAGCCGCCACGGTCAAGGCGATGCGCCCTGAAGAAGTTGCGGAACTAGGTGCTGAAATCATTTTATCAAACACTTACCATCTATACCTAAGACCTGGGCATCAAATTATCCAAGAAGCGGGCGGTCTGCACAAATTTATGAATTGGCACAAACCGATTCTCACAGACAGCGGTGGCTTTCAGGTGTTCAGCTTGGGGGATCTTCGCAAAATCACAGAAGAAGGCGTTGCGTTTGCGTCCCATATTGATGGGTCCAGACATTTGTTTACCCCCGAAAAATCGATGGAGGTTCAAAACGCTTTAGGATCCGACATTATTATGGCTTTTGATGAATGCGCCTCATATCCGGCTCAACATGATTATGTCAAACCATCCATGGAACGGACAACCAGATGGTTGAAACGTTGCAAAGAAGCACACAAAAATATCGAAAACCAATCTCTGTTCGGCATCATGCAGGGAGGCATGTACGAAGATCTGCGGCGGGAAAGCGCCAAGGCGATCGTTGACTTGGATTTGCCTGGGTATGCCATCGGAGGCCTTAGTGTAGGCGAACCAAAAGAGTTGATGTGTCAGGTGCTGGATTACTGTGTGGATTTCTTGCCTGAAACCAAGCCCAGATATCTTATGGGTGTGGGAACTCCGGATTATCTGTTTGAAGGCGTTGAGCGTGGCGTTGACATGTTCGATTGCGTTCTTCCAACAAGGCTTGCCAGAAATGGAGCGGCGCTGACATCAATCGGTCAACTGAACATCAAAAATGCCAAATTTGAAAGGGATTTTTCTCAGCTTGATCCAAATTGCGAATGCTATACTTGTCAGAACTACAGCAGGGCATATCTGCGGCATCTTTACAAGAGCGATGAAATTCTATCGTCGATGCTGCTGTCCAACCACAACCTGTACTTTTTGGTTCATACAATGAAAAACATACAGCATGCAATTGAAGAAGGACGTTTTCTGCAGTACAAAAAGGAATTTTATGAACAATACGGGTACAAGGAATAGAGGAGTTGGGTCGACTTACATTTGCCGTCTGGTAAGGCTGACGCTGGGATTGTTTTTATATTCTCTGGGCATTGTCATCACTCTCAAGGCCCATGTGGGATATGCGCCTTGGGATGTGCTTCATGTAGGTCTGGCAAAAACCGTCGGCATAAGTATTGGCTTGGCTTCCATCCTCGTAGGTGTGCTTATCGTTCTTGTCACGGTCCTCCTGGGAGAAAAAATGGGACTTGGAACTGTCTTGAATATGATTTTAATCGGCGTTTTCCTCGATCTCATCCTGAATTTGAATATCATACCGAAGATGACCAACATGGCATCTGGAATTGCCGCGTTGCTTGTGGGGCTCTTTGTCATTTCAATCGCCACATATTTTTACATTGGATCAGCTTTTGGAGCGGGGCCAAGGGATAGTTTAATGGTCGCGCTGTCGAGAAAAACACGACTGCCAATCGGTTTTTGCCGAGGCACCACAGAAATCGCAGCTGTTTTCATTGGATGGAAACTGGGCGGAATGGTGGGAATAGGGACTTTGATCGCTGCGTTCTCAATTGGATTTTGTATCCAGTTGACTTTCAGGATTTTAAAGTTCGACCCCAAAAAAGTGCAACACGAATCAATTCTGGATACTTGGCACCGCATTGCCGATGTCGTCGAAGCGAGGGGAATGAAATGAACAACGACAAAATTTGTCCACATGCCCAATGGTGCGGTGGATGCCAATATCAAGGGATGCCCTATGAAGAGCAACTAATTGAAAAAACCGACGAAATGGCAAATCTGCTGACATCTGAGGGGATATCCGTCGAGACTATTGGCCCCATTGTCCCAAGCCCTGAAGCCTATCGATACAGAAACAAAATGGAGTACACATTTGGGGACTTCGAAAAAGATGGCCCTCTGACCCTGGGAATGCATCGAAAGGGCAATTTCATGTCAGTTGTCACCGTAGATCAATGCCAGCTGGTACATCCTGATTTCAATCTGATTTTGGAAGCAACATTGTCATTTGCAGAGCCATACCCAAAATTTCACAAGAAACTCCATTCAGGTCTTTTAAGAAATTTAATCATACGTAGAGGCGTAAGAACCAACGAACTACTAATCAATTTGGTCACATCGGCTGAATTTGGATTTGACGAAACTGGATTTGTTTCAATGCTGCTGCAATTGCCGTTGGAAAATCATATTGTGGGGATCCTTCGAACCATCAATGAAAATATCTCCGATGTTGTCAAATGCGACGACCTCCGGGTTTTGTACGGCAGAGACTACTACATGGAAAACATTATGGATCTCGATTTTAAAGTCAGCGCATTTTCATTTTTTCAATCGAACGTCAATGCAGTGGAAGCACTTTACGAAGAAGCCTTGTCTTGTATTCCTGCAAGCCGTGGAAAAGTTGTGTATGACTTATTTTGCGGAACTGGAACGATCACCCAGTCAATCGCAAAAGAAGCATTGCAAGTTATTGGCATAGAGCTGGTTCAGGAAGCCGTGGATTCCGCCATTGATAATGCCAAACGAAATGGGTTGGCGAATTGCTCCTTTTTGGCCGGTGATGTGTTCGAACTACTGAACGGACTGAAACCACTGCCTGATGTCATCATTATGGATCCACCAAGGGTTGGCATCGGAGAAAAAACGTTGAATAAAATTATGGATTATCGTGTGGAACATTTGGTTTATATTTCATGCAACCCCAAAACTCTGGTCAAAAATCTCGCACAACTCCAAAAGAAGGGATACTGTGTCAAATATATACGGCCTTTTGATAATTTCCCTTTCACACGACATATTGAATGCATCTGCCATCTTGAGTTGAAAAACACATGAACAAGCGAACATCACTTATAATTGCAGGAATCATGACATTTGTAGTCCTCTCCATGACGTATTTTGGATATGAGAACAACAATATTGTGACCACAAATTTTGTATATAGTGGAAACAGGATTCCAACCGCTTTCGACAACTACAAAATCGTGCACATATCCGATTTGCACAACAAAGAATTTGGCGCTGGCCAAAAACAGCTGTTGTGCCAGATAAGAAAAGCGAATCCCGATGTTATTGTCATCACAGGGGATTTGATTGACCGAAGGCGTTATGACCTTTCCATCGCTATGGAATTCGTCCGGGGCGCGATAAAAATCGCACCAGTCTTTTATGTTTCCGGCAATCATGAAGCATGGTCGGGTAAATACAAAGATATTCAAAAACAGCTTATTACCAGCGGTGTGAAAGTCTTGGACGACCAAAAGATGCAGATTGTCAGGAATGGCCAAACTCTTTTTTTCTATGGCCTGAAAGACCCCGATTTTTTAACCTCCAAATATACCCAGGGTACAGATACGACTATAATCAACAAGCATCTGCTTGATTGGAAAAACAATACATCGTTCAAAATACTCCTTTCACATCGCCCGGAGCTTTTCGGGATGTATGTCAGCGCAGGCTTTGATTTGGTCTTCTGCGGGCATGCCCATGGTGGACAAATACGCCTACCGTTCATCGGTGCGATTGTGGCGCCTGATCAAAAAATATTTCCACGATACACATCCGGCAGATATAATCAAAAGGGAACGGTGATGTATGTCAGCAGGGGACTTGGCAACAGCCTGGTTCCAATACGAATCAACAACAGACCCGAAATCATTGTCGTCACATTGAAATCAACTGAAAGACATTGAGCTACAATCTGAATATGATGGGGTATGACTATGCTAAAAATTACGAATTTCAGCAAGACCTATAAAGGCGGCGCCAAAGCCGTGAACCAACTGAACCTTCAGGTGCAGCCAGGTGACATTTTTGGATTTATTGGGCACAATGGAGCCGGAAAGAGTACGACAATCAAGGCTGTCGTTGGTGTATTGGACTTTGAATCCGGAGAAATTCTAATACAAGGGCATTCCATCAAAGAGGAACCTTTGATTTGTAAGAGGCTAATGGCCTATATGCCGGACAATCCGGATTTGTATGAGCATTTGACCGGGATACAGTATTTGAATTTTATTGCTGATATCTTTGCAATTCCCGCGGAAACACGTCAGAAAACAATTGAAAAAAATGCCGAACTCTTTGAAATCACCGGCAATCTAGGCGACCTGATCTCATCTTATTCCCATGGTATGAAACAAAAGCTGGCGATTGTTGCCGCGGTCATACATTCTCCCAGATTGTTGGTATTGGATGAACCCTTTGTAGGACTGGATCCTCGCGCTTCGGCCACATTAAAACAATTGATGCGGAATCTTTGCGGTGAAGGATGTGCAATCTTTTTTTCGACCCATGTTCTGGATGTCGCCGAAAAGTTATGCAATAAAATAGCCATCATCAACAAGGGCAATCTGGTTTTTGTAGGAACCATGGATGCATTGTTAAGCATGGATGAAGGCAAATCTTTGGAAGAAATCTATTTGGATTTGGTCAGTCTTAATTCGTAAACGACAGGTGAACCAGTATGAATTTGAATCCTCGAAACCCATCTCCGATTTATCTTGGTTGGCGGCTGGCGATGAACCGCTTGAATGCGCAACTTGGAATCAACGTATTTCGATATGAGAAAGACCGTCACAAAAGGAACGTCAAAAAAACCATAACTGTCGTCATTGTCATTTGTCTGCTGGTATTGTCCCTTTATTGCGGATTGGCGGCTTACGGTTATGGAACTCTTGGCATGGAAGCACTGGTTCCGGGAATCGCCATGGTGATAAGCAGTTTGATCAACTTGTTTTTCACAATATTCAAAGCCAATGGTGAGCTTTACGGATTTCGTGATTATGAATTGGTGTTGTCGCTACCAATTCCAATCACAACCGTGATTCATAGTCGACTTTTCAATATGTATTTCTGGAATACTGTCATTACGGTTTTGGTGATGGCTCCCATGGGCGTTGTGTATGCAGTTTTTGAAAAGCCGGGTGTGATGTTCCCCTTAATATGGGTGTTCGGCATTTTCTTGGTTTGTCTCATACCAACAATTTTGGCAGCATTTGTTGGCGCGGTCATTACTGCCATCGCATCAAAATTCCGATATGCCAGTGCCGTTTCAAGCGTGTTGGGAATCGCATTCGTTATCGTGCTTATGGCTCTGTCGATGATGATATCCACCGGAAACACGGGATTTGAAAAATTGATCGATTACAAAACCGGTATTGTCAATATTTCAGCAATTTCCTCCTATATCCCCGAAATATCCAGGAGCCTGAACCAACTCTACCCACCGGCAGTGTTGTTCACCAAGGCGGTCGTTCATCAGGATGCATTATCCCTATTCTATTTTGCAGGACTATCCATTGGACTCTATGGTCTCTTTGCGTGGGTTTTGTCGACAAAATACCGCGAAATCAACACTGCGTTGACGTCCCATGTCAGCAGGTCGGATTATAAATTGGAAACATTACGACAACAGAGTATGCTTCATACGTTATATAATAAAGCAATCATGCGCATCCTGAAATCTTCCGTCTGTGCGACCAACCTACTGATGGGTTGTATAATGGCGATTATCATTTCCATTGCGCTATTGGTGATTGGACCAGACCGGGTTTTAACCGGCCTGAGTATCACCGGCAATTCAGACGCTGTCAAAAAAGGGGCTTGTTTTGCTTTAGCCGGCATTATCAGCATGACCAACACTGCATCTGTTTCCCTGGCACTGGAAGGAAAGACGATTTGGTTGATCAAATCCTTGCCAATTCCCGCCAAAACGCTGTATGATAGTTATATCTTGACCAACATAACTTTCACAGTTCCCACATCCGTAATAACAGGAATTCTCTTCAGCATTGCGCTGAAACCCGGACTTGTCGGCACACTGTTAATGATTTTAGTCCCTCTGACATTTTCTCTACTGGTGGCGGTTGGCGGGGTGGCAATCGGTAATCGGATGGCTTATTATGATTGGAAAGAGGAACCTCAGCTGATCAAGCAGAGTTTAATGAGCATCGTTGGGATGCTGAGTGGGATTTTGGTGATTGGAATTTGCGGCGCTATCGCCGTCACAAGCCTGATACCCGTAGACACCAACGCAATTTCTTCAATCTTCGTCATAGCATTTATAGTTGCCGCATCAATTTTGTACATCGGTGAATCGAACCGACCAATCAGAGAATAAATTTAAAAAATAGGGAAAGGTCGTGCATACCTATGAAAAAAACCAGAAACATTCAGAAACGGCTCGTCTATTGCTCAATTTTCGTACTCATGCTTTCATTGGCTGCCTGTAGCAGCGAAAAAGAGCACTTGTCCTATGATACGATAAAGATTTTGCAAGGCGGCACCTACTACTATCAGGGCCTCTTTTACGATGGAAGCGATCTGGATGGATATACCATCGAAATGGCAGTTGAGGGAAAAGACTTTGTGATTGCATTCTCTGATAAGAAAGGGGATGAATTCGCCAGAAGCGTTGGGTTGGACGGCAAAGGATATTATGTGGACACCACTGCCAAAAAATACACCAGGGACACCTATTATGATGATGTCAATTTTTCCTATAATGGCCTGAAGTTCCTTGAATCCGGTAGCGGTATGATCAAAAAACTTGCTGGGATTCAAGACAAGAAGATGGCATATGAAAAATATCAGACATCGTACGGCGATGAAACAGGCACGATCCAATTTTATTTTGACAATGATAAATTGTACGCCATACAGGAAGACTACGTTGATTTTAAAGGAAAATCCATCAGCGAGGTCGTTGTGGTCAAAAAAATATCCTCCGATATACCAACAGGATGGTTTGGAATACCGGAGGGTTTCAAAAAAGCCGATTGATCAAATTGGTCGATAGCAGTTATTGGGGCGCATTCACCAATTGAGTCAAGAAAAAAATCAAGGTCTTGGCGTCCAAAAATGCATCGTTGTTCGTCACTGAGAAGGAGATCATGTTGATGTCCTTCTTTTTTTCGTATAATATCGGACATTCATTTTGTTTGAATGTCGACTGCGCTGTGAGGTCCTTTAATCCGACATTGGCACCAACCGCGATGAATTGCTTTGCAAACGAAGTGTCTTTGGATGCTGGCCATATTTTGCTCCCAGCAACAACTTTAAAAGACGCATTGGACAAATATGCGGTGGAGTGATAGGAATCCGACATTTCTTTCAATACGGAAGAACTCGTGCTTCGGGCCAATATGAAAAGTTTCATCTTGCCGTTGCCGACTGTGATCCTACCCATGTTCGCCATTGCCACAATATCTCCATCTCCATTGTCTGATGTGGTTTTGTACACACCGTTGATCGTTGTGTAAAGGAGGCTGAGAATGTTGGCGGAATCTTCGCTGCGGATAATTGATTTGGGCGCGGATACTTTTTTGATCACATAGGTTGCATTGGGTATTTTTTCCAGGTATTTTTCGAGAAATTTATCCTTGCTGGTGTTGGCGCGAGTCAAAAATTTGGATTCGCTTGTTTGATCGACCGACACTGTGACAGCGGCTTTGCTTGGAAAATTGCCGGCGGAGGTGCCTCCTTCGAAATCGGATAATTCCACTAAAAGACCACTGGCGCGACAGGAGGTTATGAAATTGGATAACACGATGATCGGATTCGGATTTGATCCGGACAAATCGGAAGAATCCTGACCATCAAGTCCGGAAATGGTTATTTTATAACCGATTGTTCCAATTGGAGCCACTCGTTTGTATTTCAGGGACATCAAGTATTCGGAGGTACCCGCGCTGCCGGTATAAACCGCCGAGGCTTCACCGCCGTCAAGATGAATGAAATAGTCGGAATCCAAATTACTGGCCGTCAGGCTTTTGGCGCCTGAAAAGGACTGGTTGTTGTTCATAGTGAAAAGGACAGCGACTTTGCCGTTTTCTTTGACATTGATCAAAGACGCAAGTGCTACAGCGGCTTGTTGACTGGAATCCTTGCTTTCTTTTTTGGAAATCGAGCACTGAATTATAGTGTTGGGCAAGGAATGGTCGGGTACTGAAGCAGGCTTGGTAATGAACACATTTCCGCCGCTCAACCTCCGTGATATAAGATCGTGGTCCTTTCCCCATTGATAGAGATACGAGGATACATCATAACCGGAATCCGCATCGGCATATACGGTTTTTAATTCCTCGTATATGTTATATACGTCTTTTTCAAGCTTGTTGGAAGCGTCTTCATCAAATTTGGCTCCACATCCAGACAGGAGCAAGGATGGGAGAATGAGAGAAAGAATTAAAATATATTGAATTGATTTTTTTATCATTGACTTGATATCCTTTAATATTATTTGTCTATTGTGATTTAAATTATATTTTAACACACTGTGCAGTTTTTTTGAATGAAGATTTCGTGAATCTGTTAAATAGCTGTAATCATACCAATAAAAAGTACATAAATATATTATGGAAACCAATAATGACGTCATATACATAATATTCTGTAAGTTTTTTTGATGTTTTTCCGTTAGCTGAATTGACATTGCTTCAACGTACTGTATAATTCTATATACGATATAAAAAAATACACAATATGTTGTGTATGGGGAAGTTTCAAGAATTGGATGTCCGGAGGTAGACAAATGAATGTGAGCATCAAGCAGATTGTAAAAAGAGACGGCAGAACGGTGGATTTTGACATCAATAAAATTGTCACAGCAATCTATAAGGCAGCTGAAGCGCTTGGGGGCAGAGACGAAGAAATGGCGTTGTATCTTGCAAGGGAAGTGGAACTGTACCTTGCTCAGACGTGCAATAATGACAGCCCTACCGTTGAAGAAATTCAGGATGCTGTCGAAAAAATATTGATCGAAAACGGGCATGCGAGAACAGCGAAGGAATTCATACTTTATAGAGCCGAAAGAACCAGAGTTCGTGACATGAACACCCGTCTGATGAAAATATACGAAGATTTAACTTTCAAAGACGCCTCCGAAAACGACACGAAACGAGAAAACGCCAATATCGATGGGGACACCGCCATGGGTACCATGCTGAAGTATGGGTCGGAAGGCGCGAAGCAATTTTATGAGATGTATGTGTTGAAGCCTGAGCATGGCAAAGCGCACCGCGAGGGGGACATCCATATTCACGATTTGGATTTTTTAACGCTGACCACTACTTGTTGCCAAATAGAAATTGAAAAGCTATTCAAAAATGGTTTTTCCACTGGCCATGGATTTCTGCGGGAGCCAAATGATATCCAAAGCTACGCCGCGTTGGCTTGCATTGCGATCCAGTCCAACCAGAACGACCAGCATGGGGGACAAAGCATCCCCGACTTTGATTATGGAATGAGCAATGGCGTACGTAAAACCTTCAAGAAATTATATTGGACCAATCTAGGCAAACTGATGGACATGCTTTACGATGTTGATGGATCAGTCGATAAGATCAAGGCAATCGGTAAAGAAATCGAAGCAGATCGTGATGTTTGCCCCACCATGTCCAACGACAATGACTATTGTCTCATTGAAGCGGAACAACTGAAGCAATGGATTCCCGAAAAGGAGATAGAATCCCTCCAAAGCAAAGCAATGAAATATGCTCATAAAGAAATCAAACGATCGACATTTCAGGCAATGGAGGCCTTTGTGCACAATCTGAACACCATGCATTCAAGAGCCGGCGCGCAAATTCCATTTTCTTCAATCAACTATGGCACCGACACCTCCCCCGAGGGACGATTGGTCATTGAAAACATATTACTTGCGACGGATGCGGGTCTGGGCAACGGAGAAACGGCTATTTTCCCTATTCATATTTTCAAAGTCAAAGAAGGGGTCAATTACAATCCTGAAGATCCAAATTATGATTTGTTCAAATTGGCTTGCAAAGTTTCGGCCAAAAGGTTGTTTCCGAACTTCTCATTCCTGGACGCTCCCTTCAACAAGGTTTTTTACAAACCAGGGGATCCCAATTCGGAAGTGGCTTACATGGGATGCAGAACAAGAGTCATCGCCAATGTTTACGACCCCAACGCACAAGTTGTGGGAGGGCGCGGCAACCTCAGCTTTACCTCAGTCAATCTTCCCAGGCTTGCCATCAAAGCAAATGGCAACTTGGATTTATTCTTTGAAGGGCTGGAGGCTAAAGTTGACTTGATCATCAATCAGCTGATGGAGCGATATTATATCCAAGCCACAAAAAAAGTAAAAAATTATCCATTTCTGATGGGTCAGGGCGTTTGGCTCGGTTCCGACAAGTTGAAACCCAATGACTCGGTCGGTGAGATTCTTAAACATGGAACCCTAAGTCTTGGCTTCATCGGTCTGGCGGAATGCCTGACCGCCCTGATTGGCCAGCATCACGGCGAATCAGAGCGAGCCCAAAAGTTGGGATTGGAAATTGTTGGGTTCATGCGAAAACGTCTGGATGAAGAAAGCAAAAAAACAGGCTTCAATTATACATTGATAGCCACACCCGCTGAAGGCTTGTCGGGACGTTTCGTCCGATTGGACAAGGCTCGATTTGGTGAAATCCCCGGTGTCACCGACAAGGCGTACTATACCAATTCATTCCATATTCCCGTGTCATATGAAATCTCGGCGTTTGACAAAATCAAATTGGAAGCGCCTTATCACTCCCTTACGAATGCAGGCCACATCACCTATGTGGAGCTTGATGGCGACCCATGCAAAAACCTGGATGCCTTTGAAAGAATCATCCGATGCATGAAAGAAACCGGGGTGGGCTATGGCTCTGTCAATCATCCCGTTGATCGGGATCCCGTTTGCGGATACACAGGCATTATCGACAATGAGTGTCCGGGATGTCATCGTCAGGAAAGGGAAGGGGACGAAGGATTTGAGCGGATTCGACGAATCACCGGTTATCTGGTGGGTACGGTGGACCGTTTCAACGATGCCAAACAGGAAGAAGTCAAGGATAGAATCATCCATAAAGTCGATATGCAGAAACAGGAAGCGAGGATGGAAACATTATGATGGATCAAGGGCGCACCTTGCGGTTGGCAGGTGTTGCGAGAGAGTCGATTGTTGACGGACCGGGCCTGCGTTTCACAGTGTTTTGTCAAGGTTGCCCCCATCATTGCCCGGGATGCCATAACCAAAGTACCCATGATTTTGAAGGTGGAACAGATGCTGACATCGACGATATTCTATCCGCAATTGATAAAAATCCACTTTTAAGCGGCGTAACGTTCAGTGGCGGTGAACCATTTTGCCAACCGGAAGGATTATATGCGCTGGCAAGGGAAATCAAGAACCGGAATTTGCATGTTACGGTTTTTTCAGGGTATACCTATGAGGAATTGGCAACAATGGCGCAGGGCAAAGACAATACGGGCAGGGCAATTGCCGGCTTGCTGGACTTGACCGATATGTTGATTGATGGAAAGTTCGAAATGGCGCTAAAGGATTTGACTTTGCCTTTTCGGGGCAGCTCAAACCAACGGATTATCGACATGAACCGAAGTAGGGAGAAAGGTGAAATAGTGCTTGACGATAAATATATGAACGTGATATAATCGCTTGTGTTCGAGCGTAATAATGCTTATGAGCTTAAGATATGAAAGCGAAGTAAAGGAGGTGCGGCAATGTCTAATAAATGTGAAGTATGCGGAAAAGGACAAGTATCCGGAAACAATGTGTCCCATTCCAACAGACATACCAGAAGAAAATGGAATGCAAACATTCAGACGGTACGTGTTTTGGATGCCGGAACAGTACGGAAGGCGAAAGTCTGCGTTAGTTGCTTGAGATCCAACAAAGTGAACCGTGCCATTTAATGAAGCCAAAACCGATTAAAAATCTGTGTCTGACAATAGCGGATGCAGATTTTTTGTATTATAATAGCCTTGGAGGGCGTTTCATTGGCTGAATCCTACACCATTAAAACTGAACAGGGCAATATTGTGATCACAAAAAAAGTCATCACGCGTATTATCATTGACGCTGTGGAACAATTCGAAGGCAAAGTCTTCATCACCAATCAGAATGGCAAATTGTTCGGTGCTTTTTCGCGGTTGGGCGGATTGGATGAAACCAGCAATACGGAAATCAGTTTCAGTGACAAAGGCGTTGATATACGGGTCTTCATTGTCGTAAGATTCGGCACAAGCATCGGCATGGTCACCACCCAGTTGATGGACGATATCCAAAGCAAAGTGCAGCGGGCGATGGGTGTTGAAACCAATAGCCTGTCCGTTGTGCTGGTCGGCACCATTTCAAGAACCATCGCCATGAAGTATCTTGAAGGCAGGAAGAAATATGGACTTAAGTGATAATGTCACAACGATTAAAGGCGTCGGACCAAAGAAAGTCCTTTTGTTGAATAAATTGAACATTTTCAGCGTCGAGGATTTGATACAGCACTATCCACGTGGTTATCAGGACCGACGTGAAGTGACGCCATTGTCGCAACTTACAAACGGGACACCTGCTTTGACATGTGGAAAAGTGACACTCATCGTTAAGGAATACTCCAAATATAACCAAAAACAAATATTGCGGGTTCTTGTGGAAGACAGCCTGCCCGGTGGCGAAACCGATACAATGGAGGTTGTCTTTTTTCATGCCAATTACCTCGAACAGCGATTCAAAAAAGGTGATGAATATTTTTTTTACGGAACCCCAAAAATTCAATGGGGAAAAAGGCAGATGATCTTCCCTGAGTTTTTTACGATTGGAGAACAGGAAACATCCGCCGAATTTCGTCGAATCCTGCCGATTTACCCGTTGACGATGGGTATTTCCCAGCGGGAATTGAGGAAACTGGTCGAATATGCACTTAATGCCTCCTTGGCGTCCGAGTATGTGCCCCAACAAATCATTGAGGAAAACCGTTTATGCACATTGGATTTTGCCTTGCGGGGTATTCATTTCCCCGAAGATAAGGAGATGCTGAAGGCATCAAAATTCCGGCTGATTTTTAATGAATTGTACCTTATGGAGTTGGGCCTTCTCATGATGCACGATCAGAACAGACAACTTCGAAAAGGAATTCAACTTCGCGGGGTGACAAACGAACTGGTGGCACGATTGCCCTTTCAATTGACAGCGGCGCAGGAGCGTGTCAGAGAAGAGATTGAAGCCGATATGGAATCCGGACAACGGATGAATCGCCTGATACAGGGTGATGTGGGATCAGGAAAGACCGTTTTAGCAGCCATTGGCCTATACAAGGCGGTTGCCAGCGGGTATCAAGGGGTTATGATGGCGCCGACGGAACTTCTTGCGATCCAACATGAAAGAACGCTGAGAAGCCTTTTTGATGGCTTGAACGGACCTGATGGAAATCCAATCAAAATAGGGTTGCTGTCAGGTGGAACGAAACCGGCTGCAAAAAAAATCCTATTGCAGGAAATTCAAAATGGCTCCATGCAGATTGTTGTCGGCACCCATGCGCTGCTTGAGCCTGGCGTCGCTTTTCAACGTCTTGGAATCGTCATCACTGACGAACAACACAGATTCGGCGTGGAACAAAGAATGCTCCTCAATGAAAAAGGCGACAGACCGCACATTATTGTGATGACGGCAACCCCGATTCCAAGAACCCTCGCAATGGTGCTTTTTGGAGACATGGACAATTCAATATTAAACGAAAAACCACAAGGCCGTCAGGAAATCATCACAACGGTAAAAGAAGAAATCGACAGGCATGATGTCTATCAGTTTGTCGAAACCGAATTGAAAAAAGGCAGGCAAGCGTTTGTCATCACACCCCTTATTGAGGAGTCTGAAACCATGGACATCAAGTCCACGGAAGAAGTTTACAAACAATTGAAAAGAGAGCTTAATAACTATAAGATCGGTTGTCTTCATGGAGAAATGACACGTTCACAAAAGGATGATACAATGCGAAAATTCGCCGATGGAGAGATTCAACTACTGGTTTCAACAGTTGTCATCGAAGTTGGGATCGACATTCCAAACGCAACAGTCATGGTTGTGGAAAATGCGGAACGATTTGGACTGGCTCAACTCCATCAACTGCGTGGCAGAGTAGGGCGCGGAGTGGAGCAGTCCTACTGCATTTTGATTTCTCGAGGAACCGGCAACTATGCCATCGAACGTGGTGAAATCATGGCGTCTTCCAACGATGGATTTTATATTGCGGAGAAGGATCTGCAATTGAGAGGCCCGGGTGAATTTTTTGGCACAAAACAACACGGCCTGCCGGAATTGAAACTGGCCGACCTGACCAGACATATAAAAATTTTGGAGCTGGCCAAAAAACAGGCTACCCGCACATTGGCGCAAGACCCCCTTCTCAATAGTTGGGATGCGCTGAAAAGGAAAGTCACAGCTCTATTTGAAAAAGGAACAAATTTATGAGAATTATAGCAGGTCTTTATAAAGGTCGAAAATTAATGCCGCCTCCGGACCGTTCGGTGCGTCCGACGCCGGATCGCGTGAAAGAAGCCATGTTCAGCATACTGGATGAAATTGTTTATGATTCTGTCGTCCTGGATTTATTTGCCGGAAGTGGAGCACTGGGATTGGAAGCCCTGAGCCGTGGTGCGAAAAAATGTTTTTTTGGAGACAATTCAAAAGAAAGCGTACGCATCATCAGACAAAACATTTTTCACTGCAATGCGGAACTGCAATCCAGCATCATGACAGGGGATTATCGAGCTGTCTTGTCGAAATTGAACGAACCCCTTGATTTGGTATTTCTGGATCCCCCATACCAAATGGAATTATGGGAAAATGTCCTAGCGATTCTTCAGGAGCGAAAGCTGGTTAAAAAAGGAGGAACCGTCGTTTTGGAACACCCCAGAAATCACAGTTTTCCAGAGGAGATGTACGGATTTAGAAAAATCAAGGAACGCAGATATGGCACGGTTGTATTGTCCATTTACATGTGTTAATATTATTTTTGGAGGCATATCACATTATGAAAAGAGCTTTATATGCAGGGTCCTTCGATCCACTGACTTGCGGACATTATGATCTGATTGTCAGAAGTGCGAAACTTTATGATCAATTGGTCGTCGGCATTATCAACAATCCATCCAAAAGCCCATTATTTTTGGCAGAAGAAAGGGTGGAGATGATAACTGAATGCGTGAAAGGACTGGCGAATGTTCAAGTTGGTTCGTTTACCGGTTTATTGGCCGATTACGTCAACAAAAACAACTTTGACGTGGTTATACGGGGTCTTCGGGGAAATACCGATTTCGATTATGAAATTCAAATGGCACAGATGAATGCCCGATTGTATGAAGGGCGCGTTGAAACCATTTTTCTTATGACGGATCCGCGTTTTTCCTTTATCAACTCAAGCATGGCAAAAGAAGTCTTTTCTTTGGGGGGCAGCATTGAAGGGTTGGTTCCCAGTACGGTTCTTGAAGCCATGAACAACAAATATCACAAATAGAGGCATCTGGGAGGTAAAAAATGAAAGTATTGGAGCTGCTGGACGAAATTGAAGAAATAATTGATACTGCATCTGGTTTCCCATTAACAGGTAAAATAATGGTTGATGCCAGTGAACTGTTGGAGATAACGAAAGAAATCCGAACTGAACTGCCAGATGAAATACATCAGGCCCAATGGATCAAAAATGAACGGGAGCGAATACTGGGAGACGCCAAGGTCGAATACGAGACTGTTATGAACGACGCCCAAAAACAAGCCGACTATTTGATCGAAAACCATGAAATCACCATGCGCGCCAAAAAGCGTGCCGACGAACTCATGTCAATCACAGAAGTCAACGTCAAAAAGCTAAAAATGAGCACATATGACTACATAGACAATATTTTATTCAATTTCCAAGAAAAAATGGATGAAATGAATGTGATTTATTTTACTGAAATGTTCAACAATCTTGAAAGAACTTTTGCGGGGATTCATGAAACCCTGGCCAACAACCGGGATGAAATAAAGGATATGGCTTACAGGACACAAATGGAAAGTGATGGTGCGGTAAACAAGAATATCGATTCTTCCGTTTATTACGACGACGAAGAAGAATAGAGAGGGAGAGGCGCTGCCATGAACGTTGCGGGAATTGTTGCGGAATATAATCCAATGCATAGCGGTCATTTATACCATTTGCAACAGACAAAAGAACAATGCAATGCTGATTTTGTTGTTGCGGTGATGAGTGGAAGCTTCACCCAAAGAGGTGAACCGGCCATCTATGACAAATGGCTGAGAGCAACCGCCGCAGTTCACAACGGTGTTGATTTGGTTCTTGAGCTCCCGTTTGCCTATGCTTGCAACAGTGCTGAATATTTCGGCAACGGATCCGTTGATATTTTGGAGGGTCTGGGTTGTGTGACGCACCTGAGCTTTGGGAGTGAAACCGGTGAAGTTGGCCCGCTCTGGGACATTGCAACTTTTTTAGCCAAAGAACCTGCGGCATACAAAGCGGCGTTGAGGCAAAATCTTGATAAGGGATTGTCCTTTCCAAAGGCCAGGGAGTTGGCTGTTTCCAACACCTATGGCAAACCGGATGCACTCAAAGAACCAAATAACATTTTGGGAATTGAATATTTGAAGGCAATCATTCGACTAAAAAGCACAATGACTCCCGTCGCCATAAAGCGGATGGGACAGGGGCATCACGAAAGCGCTTCCGAAATCCGCAGCTCAATCATCTGGGACGAGGGTAAATACTTTGACATGGTAAGGCAGGCTTTTATAAAAAGCCAGGCAAGTTCTCTGAACGGTATTTTTGGTGCAGCCGAGGGGATTGAAAATAAAATCATGAAAAATCTCCGGACAGCCAAGGACGTGGATGATCTCATCGATAAGGTGAAATCAAAAAGATACACATGGACTTCCATCAATCGATTGCTCGCGCAAACTTTGGTGGGATTCACCGTTGAGGAATTTAAAAAAATCAATCACACACGATATGGAAGGATTCTTGCTTTCAATGAGAGCGGAGCCAAACTGCTTAGATACATAAAAAAACACGAACTGGCTAAAATGCCAATAATCACTAATATAAACCGGGATTTAAATGAAAACTCAGCGGTGGATTTGTCGGTGCATCTGTCTCTGGCAAAAGATATTCTTGCGGCGGATCTGTACAATCTGGCATTTGGCAAAGATTTGTACGAAAACAGCGATTATGTGATGAAACCGGTATATATCCATCAACCGCTATCTTATCTCTAGTCGAAGAAGCCTCTTTCAAATAATAAAGAGGAAAAAAACATATACATGGAGGAAAAAACATGAAAGTATTAGTTGTCAACTGTGGAAGCTCATCCTTGAAGTATCAGGTTCTGAGCATGACCGGAGAAGTTTTGATGGCAAAAGGACTGATTGAAAGAATCGGCTTGAAGGGATCCGTCATCAAACACGAAAAAGAGGGATGCGACAAAGTCGTAAAAGAAGTTCCTATGAACGATCACAAAGAAGCGATCAAACAAATGCTGGAAATGATTCTTGACCCGGAATGCGGTGTCTTGAAGAATATGTCGGAATTGGGTGCTGTAGGCCACAGAGTAGTACATGCAGGTGAAAAGTATTCAAAATCCGTCATCATCACAGACGACGTGATCAAGGCATTGGAAGAGTGTGTCGAAATGGCGCCTCTCCACAACCCCCCCAACCTACTGGGTATCGCGGCCTGTAAAGAGTTAATGCCGAACACACCGATGGTTGGTGTGTTTGATACCGCGTTTCACCAAACCATGCCGCCTGAATCCTATATTTATGCAATACCATATGAATATTATGAAAAATATGGAATCCGAAAATATGGCTTCCACGGAACCAGCCACAAGTATGTGGCCCATCGAGCCGCCGAACTATTGGGACGCAATATCAACGACATGAAAATAATCACTTGCCATCTTGGGAATGGTGCGTCGGTTTGTGCGGTTAAGAATGGCAAATGCATCGATACTTCGATGGGATACACACCATTGGAAGGGTTGGCGATGGGTACTCGATCCGGTGATATCGATCCCGCCATCGTTGGTGTCATCGGTGAGAAAGTGGGGTTATCTTTCTCTGGGGTCAATGATGTCCTCAACAAGCAGTCAGGCGTCTTGGGCATCTCCGGCGTATCCGCTGATTTCAGAGACATTGAGGAAGCCGCCGCTGATGGCAATGAGAGAGCTCAGCTGGCACTTAAGGTGTTCGCCCATAAGGTAAGACATTATATTGGTGCGTATATCGCCGAAATGAATGGGGTCGATGCAATCGTGTTCACAGCTGGCATTGGCGAAAACGGCATTGAAATGAGAGACGTCATCTGCAATGACATGGGCAATTTGGGCATCCACATCGATTTGATCAAAAATAAAGTTCGTGGAAAAGAAACCATTATATCCAGGGATGATTCTCCAGTCAAAGTGTTGTTGGTTCCAACCAATGAAGAACTGATGATTGCCAGGGATACCGTCGAAATTGTAAAAGCCAGCGTTAATAAATGAAATATACTTTTTCGGCAAAAATGTGTTGACAATTCATGGTAAAAAAGTATATAATTCTGCTGTTGCGAATCAACAGATGATTCATTTCGTACGCAAAGGAGGTGTAGATAATGGCAGTACCTAAGAGAAAAACATCGAAGGCAAAGAGAAACTCAAGAGAAGCAGCAAATATGAAAATGCACGCACCTGGGCTATCAATTTGTCCACAGTGTCATGAAGCTAAACTTCCCCATAGAGTTTGCCCGAACTGTAATTACTACGATGGTAAGGAAGTTGTTTCCTAGACAATCAGAATTGAAAAAATAGCATACACACTATTTCCGGCAGAAGACCATCTGCCGGTTTTTTATTGACAAAAAATGGTAATATATGTAAAATATGATTCAATATGGAAATTGAATCGCATTTATAAACATAGGAGGAAAAAATGGATATTATCAACATTTGTCTGGTGACAAAAGATGTCGAGTACGGCCTGGCTTTCGCCAGAACCCTACAAAGTCAAAGCAAGTTCTTTTCCATCGCATTAGTCGATCCGGGTATATCGGAAATGAATGATATTGAGGAATATGATTTGATTCTTGTTGATGAAGGCAGTGATCTGAAATCTGAAAAACAAGCTGTCGTCACACTTTCTGAAAAGAAGGTTTTTATGGAGACGAATATGGAGAATGGCGGGCACATCATTTTCAAATATCAATGCGCACAGGATATAGCAAACGATATAAGACGTGTGTACAGTGGTTTCTACGGCCGGCCTATGTTTTATCAAAAAAAGGACAAACCGGTTATCGCTGCAGTATTCAGCAGTTCGGGCGGAGTGGGCTGCACTTCCATTGCGATGGGTCTTTGTCAGGAGCTTCAACGATTTCATAATAGAAAAGTGCTATACCTCACATTGGAAGAATTCGAATCCACCAATTTTTATTTTAATCGGGACAATGAGAAAAAAGGAAATGGAATCGATCGTTTTGTTTATCTTCTTCTATATCGAAAGGAGGGGCTTGTATGCGGAATTGAACCATTTTTGATGAAAGACGATTACGGCGTTTCATCCTTTTTTCCTTCGAAAGACAGAAACCCCCTATTGGATTTGGGCGAAAACGAGTTGATGAATTTTTTGGAGTATCTGACCCAAGATACTGGGTTTACAGATATTGTTGTGGATTGCGGCAACAAGGCAGGCCTGGCTCATCTCACCCATTTGAAATTGGCTGACCAACATATTTACGTCGAACGGCCAAAAAACAATCCTTTGAAAAAAGAATCGTATTTCAGTTGGCTGAGTCAAAATATTGACAGTTCGATGCGACCTATTCCGGTATTTGTTGAGAATTTCCATAACGATGATGAGAGCGATCAAGATAATCAGATAGAACTCCCAAGTATGGATAAGGATATTGTTGAGATTTACGAGGACCATGAAAGCTTCAGTTTGTTTGAAAATGAAATGTCTGTAAAATTGGACAAGAACTTCGGCATCGGCATCAGAGAACTATCCGCTAGAATCATAGCCATGTGAAGTAATAATCTATACCCTCAAAGTTTAGTCTGTGTTATAATCAAACAAGAGGAACGCTGAATGAAAAAAGTTTTGATTATTGAAGACGAACCGAATATTCGCGAACTGGTTTCCTATAATCTTAAAATTTCCGGTTTTATACCGATTGAAGCGGAAGATGGCATCTTAGGAATGGAAATGATTTCAACGCAAAAGCCGGACTTGATTTTGTTGGATATTATGTTGCCTGGCAAAGATGGCTACGAAATTTGCAAGGAACTTCGTGCAGCGGGCAATCAGACGCCAATCATCATGATGACAGCCAAAACTGATGAAGTAGACAAGGTGCTGGGACTGGAATTTGGAGCTGACGACTATATTTCAAAGCCCTTTGGCATCAGAGAGCTGGTGGCCAGAATAAAGGCGGTTTTGAGACGATTCGAGAGCAATGGTGGGGATGAACATCCGACAGAAATTCTGAAATTGAACGGTATCGGAATAGACTTGGGACGACACGAAGTTTCAGTGGACGGTACGAAAATCGATCTCACAATGAAAGAGTTTGAATTGCTGACATTTCTGGCACGAAACAAAGGAAGAGCTTTCAGCCGCGATGAGCTGTTGGACAAGGTTTGGGGAATAAACTACCTGGGGGAAAGCAGGACAGTGGATGTCCACATTAGGCATCTACGCAAAAAGTTGGCGCTCAATGACGATGAAGATCGATATATTGAAACCATACGAGGGAAAGGATATAAGATGAAGTGAAAAAAGCGTGTGTTTTAGCAGTCCTTTTCATTACATTGTTGAATATCGTTTCGGTCATATTCATTAAAAACATAATTGCCATGACTTTCGTGTGCTGTCTTTTCACCGGAGGCGGTGTGGCAATTCTTTATTTTTATCTGATGAAATCGATTGGCGCTTATGAACAGAAACTAAAAGAAATGGAGGAAGCCAATCTTCGAGTTGAGAACATCAGGAGAAACTTTGTGGCCAATGTCACCCACGAATTGAATACCCCGCTTACTTCCATATCTGGATTTATTGAAACCTTGCAGGCCGGAGCGGCGGACGATCCGGATACAAGGAGAAAATTCCTTGATATTATCGCTATTGAAACGTCAAGGTTGCAACGTCTTATTGAAGATTTACTGCTCCTATCTGAAATTGAAAACAAAAAAGAATCCACGCTGGAAATCATCAACGTCAAACATTCCATCGAAAAAACCGTGGAGTTGATCAGACCCATCGCCGACAAACGTGATATTGAGCTCATCATTGATGTTGACTCCTCCATAACCCTTGAGGGAAATGAGGATCGATTCGTCCAAATGATGATGAACCTAATCGAAAATGCCGTGAAGTATTCAAACGAAAAGGGAAGGGTATGGATTGACGGAGCAAATATCAATGGACAAAAAGTCGTCAGTGTGAGGGATGAAGGCATAGGCATCGACATGCAACATCAAGAACGTTTGTTTGAACGATTCTATCGTGTTGATAAATCAAGATCAAGAAAAGTTGGCGGAACAGGCTTAGGACTATCTATCGTAAAGCATATCGCCGCGCTTTTTGAAGCTGAATTGCAGCTTGAAAGCGAACCGGGAAAAGGCTCCACTTTTCGTCTTATTTTCAAATGATATGATTTAATTGTATAAAGTCCGTTTCCGTTTGAACATTGGAGGAGGATCATTAATGGCGCATCTGAATGTATTTATTACAGATTTAGCCTTAATAACAATCGTCGCCGCAACGGTAACTTTAGTATTCAGCAAATTGAAATTGCCAATTGTTTTGGGATATATCATTGCTGGATTTTTAATCAGCCCCAATTTTGTATGGGCACCGACCGTTGTTGAAACGCATAATATTGAATCCTGGGCAAATATTGGCATCGTCTTTCTAATGTTTGCCCTTGGGTTGGAGTTTGGTTTCAGAAAAATCGCCAAAGTCGGAATCAGTTCAGTCATTACTGCCATTACAGTCATGGGCGGAATGATGCTGGTTGGATATTTGGTCGGCAATTTGCTGGGATGGGGTCGGACTGACAGCCTTTTTTTGGGTGGGATGATTTCCATTTCCTCCACGATGGTGATCAAAAAAATATGTGATGAATATAAGCTCGGTTCAAAAAAATTTGCCATTTTGACATTAAGCACACTGGTGATTGAAGATATTTTTGCGGTTTTCATGATGGTGCTGCTCACCGCATTGGCGGTCAGCAAAGAAACCAGTGGAACGGATATGATTATTCAAATCGGATCGTTGATGCTTTTTCTCGTTTTTTGGTTGGCGGTGGGCATTTATCTAATTCCCTCGCTCCTAAAAAAAACACAAAAACTATTAAATGATGAAAGCTTGTTGATTTTAACCTTGGCAATCTGTTTCGGCATGGTGATCATCTTTTCATACATGGGTTTTTCGGAAGCTTTGGGAGCCTTTATCGCCGGATCTATCCTTGCGGGAACAGTGGCGGTTGAAAAGATTGAAAGAATCGTTCAACCGCTTAAGGATTTGTTTGGAGCAATTTTCTTTGTTTCTGTAGGAATGATGGTCTCACCAACCATACTGATTGAATATCTGGGACCAATAATGTTGATCACAGGTGTCACTATTTTTGGCCAAATGTTTTTTGCGACGGTTGGCAATCTATTTTCCGGTCAAAGTCTGCGTAATGCACTTTGCGGCGGTTTTTGCATGGTTCAGATCGGAGAATTTTCTTTTATCATCGCATCGATGGGCAGTTCGCTTGGCGTCACAAAAGATTATCTATTTCCAATTATCGTATGCGTTTCCGTCATTACAATTCTAATTTCCCCACTTTTTATTGCCAATGGTGAACGTTTTGCCGATTATTTGGAACCAAGACTTCCCAAAAAACTTTTACGCATCATGGGGCATTACACAAATCAACGCGAAAACACTTTATCGATTGATGATGATTGGAGAAAATTCTTTTCGATTTTCATTGCAAGGGTATTGATTTGCACCGGCGGCCTTCTTTTGATTTATGTCGGTGCGGCAAAATGGTTGCAACCATTCGTCAACAAATATGTTCCGGCAGACGCCGCCGGTATTTTGGTGGCGGTGATAACGGTAATCCTGATGATTCCGGTCATCAGCATCTTATGGTCAAGACGAGGGCATCTTTATGCCAAGTTATGGTTGAAGAACAAAGGCAATCGTCTGCCATTGCTTACGTTGCATGGAATTCGAATTTTAATTGCCATGGTTTTTCTGTCAATGGCATTCTACAAGTTCATGGATTTGCCGAAATGGTTGCTGCTGCCGATAGCAGGCATTATTGTATTTTTAACGATTCGATCTGATTTTCTCAAAGGACAATCAATCAAAATAGAAGCTCGATTTGTTGCCAATTTCAACGAAAAACTGTTGCATCACCTAATGGAGAAAAGAAAAGTCATCGACGATGAGCACTGGCTTGGCGACCAGGTTTCCGTTGTTGAATTTACTGTTTCCAAAACCGGAAAATATAGGATTATCAATGATCTGTACGACAGCAGAGTCCTGAACCTTTTGACAATAAAAATCATTAGACAGGGAAAGCATATACTTATGCCTGATCTCAAGCAACCTCTCAAAGATGGTGATATCATTCATGTACTTGGCAGCAAATCGCATCTGGACGCCTATTTGTTTCATTTAAAAAGTGAAGATCATTTAAATTTATACAACGAACACCGTTCAACCCTAAAAGAATACACCTATGGACAAGTGTTCAAAAATGTGGAACCAAAGGATCAAATTATCTGCAGTGCCATACAAATGCAAAAGGATAGCGCCTTTTCAAAAAAGTCCATTAAAAATTCAGGTTTTAGACGAAGATATCAGGGATCGATCATCGCCATTGAACGCGGCCCGTTGCCTATCATAGCACCTCGTGTGAACACTATCATTGAACCTGGTGATGTTTTGTGGGTTGTTGGAACGGAATCGATGGCCAGAAAATTATTGATTGATGGATTGCTGAAAGGCTGAAAAACAAGCATCATCACTGATCTCACAAAATTTTCATAAGATGTCGACGAAAAACAGTTGTAAAATATTTACAGCTGTTTTATAATGTTGAAAACAGGAAAATTAAGGAAATTATAGAAATGAATGTAAATCAATTGACACAACAAATCCGGGGCGAAATCGCCAAACAAAATAAAAAAATGTCTGATGCGGAAGTCTATCAGCTTATTGAAGATACGGTTCTTTCCCAGCCCTTCACCGGCACCAAAAAAATTGAGGAGTGCGCAGCAAAGATCCGGCGTATCTTTTACGCCATCAGAAAGGATTTGGATGTGCTGCAACCTTACCTGGAGGATGAATCAATCTCGGAAATCATGGTAAATGGCATCAATGATATATTTGTCGAACAGAATGGAAGGGTCAGTAGAATCGCTGAATGTTTTGAATCTACAGAGGAACTCGAAGAAATCATTCGAAGAATTGCCGCAAGAGTTCACAAAGACATCAATGAACTGACGCCCATCGTAGACGCAAGATTGCCCGACGGATCGAGGATAAATGCAGTTTACAAAAATATTGCTTTGAATGGCCCCATTTTGACGGTACGCAAATTTCCTAAGCAGGCAATTACCATGGAACAATTGATTCAATGGAACACGATAACCCAGGAAGCGGCAATATTTTTGGAAACGTTGGTTCGATGCAGGTACAACATTTTCATCAGTGGAGGAACTTCCTCCGGAAAAACAACCTTTCTAAATGTCTTGTCAAATTACATTCCGCCCAACCAGAGGGTGATTGTCATTGAGGATTCTGCGGAACTTCAAATCAATCAAATTGAAAATATTGTAAGAATGGAGTGCAAAAATGCCAATCTTCAGGGGAAAGGGCAAGTCATGATGGATCAACTTATCAAAACAAGCCTAAGAATGAGGCCTGACCGTATCATTGTTGGAGAAGTTCGTGGAAAAGAGGTGATGGATATGGTTCAGGCGATGAATACCGGTCATGATGGAAGTCTGTCCACAGGTCACGGGAATTCCATCGAGGGTATGCTTTGCAGGTTGGAATCCATGTTTCTGCAAGCGGCGAATTTCCCAATCGACGCCATACGTTCTCAAATTGGCGAAGCGCTGGATATTATCGTGCATCTTGGTAAAATGCCTGACAATAAGAGAAAGGTTCTAGAAATCGCTGAAATTGCAGGTATGAGCAACGGTCGTTTCATACTAAACAGTCTATTCAATTATTCATTGAAGGCAGGTTTGGAAAGATCGGATAATCCGCTGATCAACCGGGAAAAAATAATGCTGAATGGGAGACTTGAAGATGGATGTTTTGAACAAACTTAAAAAATATTATAAAAAGGATGGGCATTGGGTCCGATTCCTCGCAATTGGGTATTTGGTTATGTTTTCAATCGCCCAAATATTTTACGACAATATTCTTTTTTCCTGCATATGTGGACTGTGCGTTTTTTTATTTATCGAACGCTATAAAGGATTCTTGGAAGAGAAGCGCAAAAGAATGTTGCGCGATCAGTTTAAGGATTTCCTGTATTCGCTGTCCGCGTCGCTGGCGACCGGACGTCAATTACAAAGTTCATTGAAGGAAGCAACCATTAATCTTGGATATATATACTCGGCCGATTCTCCCCTGATGCTTGAATTGAAAGGAATGGTCAATTCAATGGAGGAAAATAGGGAAAGTGAGGAACAAATTCTCACTGGATTCGCCCATCGAAGCAAAGTGGAAGATATCAGCAACTTTGTTGAAGTCTACCTTTCCTGCCGTGAAACTGGTGGAGACTTGAACATGGTTGTCTCCAACGCCTCCACCATCCTAATTGAAAAAATGATGATTGAAAAAGATATCAAGGTTATGACATCACAAAAAAAATTCGAGGGTAAAATCATCAGTGCCATGCCGATTTTAGTGATTATGCTGTTAAATATCGCATCACCAGGCTATTTGGACAAACTATATGAAACAACTCCGGGCCGAATCATCATGACCATCGCATTGGCGGGCATTTGTCTCGCATATGCCTGGACAGATCAGATAATGAAGATTGAGGCATGATATGAGTCGATTAAAAACAATACTGGAACTGGATGCGGCGAAGCAACAACAAAGACTGGAAAAATTATATGGACCTGGAAACTATAACCTATTTTTGAAAAAAACCCGAAAGAAAACAATTTACCTTTACGTCACCATTAGTGCTGTTTTTATCATTCTTTTACTAGCTCAAATAATTGGGCACCATAACGACATGAAACAAGTGCAGCTGGACGAGAATGGATATATCTCATCGGTCGATCGACCTGCCAAAGGGCAATCCCCATTGGTGATTGAGGCCACCCCAATATCGGAAACAGGTGGGACATTGGATGAAAACAATGTTTCCCTGGTGATCCAACCAGAAAGCACGAAAGAAAAGGATGCTGGCGAACTGAAGCAGGAAGATGAAGATGTCGATGGTACAGCTGCGCAAGCCCATGAAATACGTAAAACCGTCTATCGAATCAACGCTGATGACACAGCCGGCAATGTAAAGCTGCCGCAGAAATTGGACAATGGCGTTATGGTACGATGGAAACCAATGAAACAGGGGAATTCAAGTTTGCTGTTTCTATTGACCGCCGCTTCTTTTCTTTTGATATTTCGGACAAAAGACGCTGAATTGGCCAAGAAGGAGAAGGAAGCCAAAGAAACTGTCATTCGGGAGTTGCCTGAATTTGTGAATAAATTGGTGCTGCTTTTAAACGCAGGTCTGATTTTAACCAATGCTTTCAATAAAATTGTACAGGATTATCAAAAAACAAGAGGAGGTGAAAACAATTATTTTTATGATCAATTAAAAGGCATCATGACGAATCTCAAAGATAATAACAGTTCGTTGCAACAAGGAATCAGAGATTTCGCTGTTCGAAGCGGTGTCGTTGAATTCATGCGGTTATCGAATATTATCAGCGATAGTTTGACAAAGGGTTCGGATTTGATGACGCAGTTGAAAATGGAGGGGGACAGTCTATGGATCGCCAGAAGAAAACAAACCGAAGAGAAGGGGAAAATCGCAGAGACCAAGCTGACATTTCCCCTTGTGATCCTGTTGTTGGTTCTGGTGATGATTACAATCGCACCAGCCATAATGGAAATGTAAGGCATAAGGAGGAACAGCATGAAAAGAGTCAAAGAAAGTTTAAACAACAAGGGTATGGAAATGGTACAGGTGGCGATTCTGGTCGCGATCGCCATTGCGTTGGGTTTAATATTCCGCACAGAAATCACAGCTTTCATCGACAAAACATTTATCAATCTAAACGGAGGCTTCTAGCAAATAAAGCGGGGATCTTGATGAATAAAAGAGGAAGCGGCATGATTGAGGCGACGCTCGTTTATCCCTTTATCATACTGGCTGTCGCGGCAACCATGATGATTCTGTCGTTCCTGTTGGTAGAAGGGATTTCTCAAATCAATCTTCATCAGTGCATTAGGGAGGAAGCCGGAAAATCAACGGGAACAACAAAGTTTACCAAAATTCAAGAGGAGGATTATGAGCATGTTATGTTCAATAAATCAATAGGCGGTTTCCATTCGATATTGAATGGACAACAAGTCGTTGAACTGAACGGGGCAGGGTTGCTGCCCCGCATCTTTCGTAAAACCATTGAGGGACATCTTTATTTGGTGGATGAGCAGAAATATATCAGATATATGGATCTGTTTGCGATGAAGGAGGCAAAAGATGAGGAATAACAAAAAAGGCAGCTCCACCATTCTCCTCGTCATGATTTTATCATCAATGATACTGTTGGTATTTGCATTGGTCCAAATCGCGATTCAAGTGTCTGGCGGAAGTGTTGGACAAAGCATACTGCAGTTGTCCGGAAGATCCATTCTTTCGGAATATGATCAGAATTTGAAAAAAGAATACGGCATTTTGGCATTTCGAGGGCAGTCAAATGAGCTGGCTTCAAAAATGGCATATTATGCAGAGCCTTTTTTTTCAGGAAATCCATATCATAAACTCAGCAGTATAGAAATCAAAACGGCTGATCAACGTCTTTCCGATCCAACAATTTTTGAAAAAGCCATCAAAGATTATATTGCATATGCCATAGCGAAAGGAATCATCAAAGAATTTACCTCAGATGATTTTCTTTCCACAGGTCAAACAACTCATCAAGAGAACATCAATCAAAATCGTTGCTTGAGAAATCAGCGTATTATAGAAAGTCTTCCCTCATATCAGATGGGGGAGCCGCCGGGAATGCTGCAAAAGATAAAAAACAATATAACCCAACTGGATCACGCATTGGAGAAAGGGACAGACAATTATTTGGTCAATCTCTATATTATGTCTCAGTTCAAAAGCGCCCAAAATGATATTCAAACACGGAATACATTCTTCAATAATGAAATCGAATATATTTTGAAAGGGGGGCTTGAAGATGAAAGAAACCGAAAGACAGTCAGAAATGACTTGCTGTTGCTACGCAATGCGATTAACATCGGATACATTTATACAAACAACATAATGAGGACGCAGGTCATCGCGGCTGCGAATCTCATCACTCCGGGTCCGGAAGCCGAACTGACACAAGCCTTCATCGCGGAAGCGTGGGCGCTGGCCGAGGCCGAAAACGATGTGAAAATACTAGAGCATGATAAAAAGCTGCCCATTTATAAAAGCGAGCGAAGCTGGGCAATCGACTTGCAATCAATTATTGAAAACAAGGAGGTCGATTATATAGACATCAAGTCCACAAGCGGTCTTGATTATCAGGGATATATGCAGATATTTCTGTTTTTTGAGGACCGCAACACAAAGCTGTTCAGGATGATGGATTTGATACAAATAAATATTCAAGGCAAGCACGACAAATCTTTTTTGATACAAGACCATCAAGTGGGGTTAATTTATGAAACTACGATCAATCATTCTAAAATACAAGGGAAAACCAACTATTGAGTCGGGATCGGTGACGTTGGAAGCGGCCATATTGCTCCCTTTGTTTATAGTCGGCATACTGACACTTGGCTTTTCGATTAAGATAATATTCGCGGATGAAAACATCGGCTTCGCCGCCTCGGATGAAGCGAGGGTACTTGGTGAAGAAGCATATAACATTCCAATCGCACCCTTCTTTAAAAACAACCTCGAGAAAAGAATATTGAAAGAGAATAAGCACGCCGCCGCCGTCAAAGTCAAATATTTCAGCTATTTGTACAGTCAGGACGGCGTTGACGGATTGATTTCCTTTCAAGTCACTTGTTGGATGGAGTCGGGTCTTCCATTGGGCATGAAAAGGGGAATGGAACTTAAGGAAAACATAAAATGCCGCGGATTTATTGGGAGGACGGCTGCATCCCAGCCCTTTACCTTTGACGAAATGGAAAAAAACGATCAATCAAACATTGTGTGGATTTTCCCGGACGGAGGTGAAAGATATCATCAAAATGACTGCACGTACATATCGTCTTATCCATTGCAAATGGTTTTGAACGAAAGTCTACGCAGCCAATATAAACCATGCGACGTATGCCATCCGGAAAGCATGAAGGACGGCAGCCTGGTATATTGCTTTGTCCACTATGGAGAAGTTTACCACATGGAATCGTGTCCGACGATTGACAAGTATGTGATTTCCATGGAAAAGACACAGGCGGAGGATCGCGGTTATACACCTTGTTTTAAATGTGGAGGTACCGAATGAATCTAAGAGATATGAATTACGAATATGAGTTGCCCGAAGAGGCGATCCGTCCATTTGAGAGAAAAGTCTTGGAATCCGGTTTATGCGATTTCGCAGTGCCAATGTCGTTTTTCAGGTATCAAGGCAAACAAATCATCAAGTATGAATGCAGTGGATATATCGCTTTGTCCGATATGCGTTTAAATGAATTGAAGGACATTTTTGAAGTGCTTGAACAAACCATGCTGGCACTGAAAAAATCTGGTGAATTCCTTATGAATCCAGATAAAATTACCCTGAATGGCGATACGGTGTATGTCCACTATAAACATAAAGATGTCCGATTGGCTTATATTCCAGGTGCGTTGGACAATAATGAAAAATGCAGAAATCTGATTGAATTTTTTCAAGTACTGAAAGAACAGACCCCTGAATCGGGGATGGAATATTTTGACAGATTAGAAAAAGAGTTGACACAAAACAATAGATCGCTGTCGGATCTGATTACCGTGATTGGTGAAATCAGAAGGGAAATATACTTATGTGACATTCAATAAGTATTGACGGTCCTGAAGGGTATCATCCGGCATAAACTGAAAACATATGTTTGGATATTCAATTTTCAGCTCGGATTTATTTTTTCCATTGTGACCGATAAGATTGGAAAACGATTTGAGATTGGCGGATAACACAACGATGCCGGAATCCACACCTGCGGCGCGGATTTGCTGTTTGATGATATCCATTGCCAACTCGCCTTCAACAAGTTGGCGGAAGGCTGGGTGGTACGTTATGGAAAGATCTGTAAAGGAGTTTAAAAAATCCGTACTTTTCAATCCAAGACGAATCACCGGTATATCGGCATTGTTGAAAAGTAAAACGATCTCCTTGGAGGTTTGGATCATTTCATCTCTGGAAAAAGGGATGAATGTGCCGTTTTGGAATTGAGTTGCAAGGACAGTGTCTTGCAGTACAACCGTTGGGTAGATCCGAACAAAATCCGGTTTCAAATCGATTGTTTTTTTTGCGCTTTGGACAGACTTTCGCCGCGTGTCGGATGGTAATCCAATCATCAATTGAATGCCAAGGGAAAACCCGTTTTCTTGAATCAATATGCAGGAATTTTCCGTTTGCTCCGCTGTGTGCCCGCGTTCGGATTTCATCAACACCTCGTTGTCAAAGGACTGTGCTCCCAATTCGATAATATCGACACCATATTTTTTCAGCAAGTTCAAAATGGTTGAATTGATATAATCGGGTCTGGTTGACAATCTGATTTTTGAAACATCGCCAATTTTCTTATAAGGATAAACAGCATCAAGAAGATTCTCTTGAAAATCCAATGGCAAAGCTGTAAAACTGCCGCCAAAAAAAGCGATCTCCAATGTTTCGATATTTAGCGGCCGGAGTGAAATCAAGCGCGATTCCACCTCATTCAGTATTTTTTCCCTACTGATGGATTCGGTTTCTGCCGTGATGATCTTTTGGTTGCAAAAAACGCAGTCATGAGGGCATCCCAAGTGGGGGATGAACAGGGGGATAATCGCATGTTTTTTCATTTCACAATTCCTTCTTCAATGATTGATCCGATATCGGTCAAAGGGAAGCTCTCGAACCAAACGGGAGTCAATCCTTTGGATTGGATGAAAGCAATGATTTTATCCGAGTCCGGATGGCTCATCAAGTTCCCGTGAAAAATTATCGAATTACCTACTTTGCCGGATGCACCACCGATGAATCCCACTTGAAAACCTTCAAGAAGGACGTTGCCCGAAGAAACCAGCAGGCAATCGGCGGAGGAATTCCGTGTGATGGTTTGATAAATCCCGTAATCTCCAGTAATCATGCTGTCGTCATCCAAGACGACGATATTACATTTGGCATATCCCTGCCGGACATTGATTTCTTTCATTCCAAGCTGCCTTGATAACTTCAATAGTGTAGGGTGGGTCTCCGACAACAAGTGAATGAAATACTTACCGGTGCAGGCGCCGTTATAAACTGTATCTTTTGGATATTCGTTTTTTAGGATTTTTTTATCGCCAAAGTAAATTGGAGAATCGGTGCCAGAACCCATTTTGCACATAAAAAGATCCGGGTGTGAGTCGATGCCGTAGGGTAATTTCGCATAATGCTCCACCAATTCGCAGCGATGCCCGTGGGCTGTGAGATAATCGATTAAACGGCCATTTGCAGCCGGGGAGAGATATATGGTGCTCATGCTTAAATTATACTGTATCCGTTGACAATTCGGAATAAAAAATATAAACTGAACAAGTTATTTTATCGATTTATTGTGATAGTGTATCAGAGTGATGAAAGGATTTGTGTATGTCACAGATTATAACCCTAATAACGATTTTACTCTATGTGGCTGTTGTTCTTGGCATATCATTTTCAAGTTTCAAAACCACGAAAACAATGGACTCATTTCTTTTGGGAGGCCGTAATGTTGGACCGTGGATATCAGCTTTTTCCTATGGAACAACATATTTTTCAGCGGTTATCTTTATTGGATTTGCAGGTATGCTCGGGTGGAGAATCGGAATAGGCAGCCTCTGGATCGGCATCGGAAATGCTGTGATCGGCAGCATGCTGGCTTGGATTTTATTGGCGAAACCGACGAGAGAGATGACCCATCGCTTGTCCGCCGCAACCATGCCGGAATTCTTTGCCGCCAGGTATGATAGCAAATTACTCAAAATATATTCGGCAGCGATCATTTTTATTTTCTTGTTGCCGTATGCCGCAGGGGTATATCGTGGTCTAGGGGCTCTTTTCTCAGCAATTTTCACCGGGGTGCCACAGGAAGTCATCATGTTGCTTTTAGCAGTGCTGACTGCGATCGGCTTGTTTTCCGGTGGGTATAAATCAACATCCGCAATCGATTTTTTTCAAGGGATTGTCATGTTGGTCGGGGTTTTAGCCATGGTGTTTGTGGTATACAGCCAGCCTGAAGTTGGCGGTTTGGGACATGCCTTGGAGAAATTGAAAGAGATCAATCCCGAGTTGATCAAACCATTCGGCGGCCACAATGGGTTTTATTTGTCCATGAACATAATACTTACAAGCTTTGGTGTATGGGGCTTGCCACAAATGGTGCACAAGTATTATGCCATCAAAAATGAAAGCAGTATCAAACAGGGGACGGTCATCGCTTCACTGTTTGCGATAATTATTGGAGGTGGCGCCTATTTGGTGGGATTGACCGGACCTCTTTTTGTGAATGCATTGCCTGACGGCATGCCGAATGTCGAGGGATCTTTTGACGGAATTATGCCGTATATTCTTATGCAAGTTTTTTCCGGCAATATATTTCTAATAATACTTTTGAGCATCATATTGCTCTTGCTGTTGTCCGCGTCAATGTCCACTCTGGAAGCCTTGATGCTATCCTCCAGCTCCGCGGTGGCGGTGGATCTTCTGGGAGAGATGAATCCCGGATTGTCGGAAAAGAAACGAATGTTTTGGATGCGTCTTTTCTGTGTAATTTTCGTCGCATGCTCTTATTTCTTCGCAACAATGAACATCACTTTTATTGTGAATATGATGTCTTTTTCCTGGGGTGTTGTGGCCGGCTGCTTCATTGGTCCTTTCCTTTGGGGATTGTATTGGAAAGGGGTTACAAAAGCTGGAGCCTGGGCCGGAGCTTTGGCCGGATTGCTTGTTGTTTCTGGCTTGATCGTTTACAATTCAATTTCTATCGGATTTTTGGCCACAAAATCAATGGCTCCACAGTTTGGTGTCACCGCAATGGTCATTTCCCTGATTGCGGTTCCCGCCGTCAGTCTGTTCACCAAGAAGTACGACACCAACCAAATCTCAAAGTGTTTTTCATCGAAATAAGTACGATAGCATTTCAGCTGATTGAAAATCGCAGGTTATTGATTCAATGATAGCCTGCGATTGTTTTCATTTCGTTGCTCACCAAACCAATTTGATATATAATGTATCCATGGTAAATTTGGGTAATGATTGGGACCAGATTCTGGCCGATGAATTTAAAAAGGAATACTATCTGAAACTGAGGGAATTTCTAAAAGAAGAATATGCCTCAGCTGTTGTATATCCGGATATGCATCACATTTTTAACGCACTGAAGACAACCGCCTTCAATGAGGTAAAAGTTGTGATACTGGGACAGGATCCATACCATGAGCCGGGGCAAGCGCAGGGCTTGAGTTTTTCAGTTCCTGCGGGCATCGACATACCTCCGTCTCTTACCAATATTTTCAAGGAGCTTTCTCACGACCTGGGCATTGTCCCTCCCAAAGAGGGTAATTTGGAGCAATGGGCGAAAAATGGTGTTCTGTTGCTCAACACAGTGCTCACAGTCCGCAGGGGGCAGGCGAATTCACACAAAGGAAAGGGATGGGAAATCTTCACAGACCGAATCATCATGGCGTTGAACAATAGAGAAAAACCAGTGGTGTTTATTCTATGGGGAGCCAATGCGCAGGCAAAATCGGATATGATCACCAATCCCAACCATTTAATTCTGAAGGGCGCCCATCCAAGTCCCTTGTCCGCGCACAAAGGATTTTGGGGAGGAAAGTATTTTTCAAAAGCAAATGATTTCTTGTTGCAAAATGGTGAAGCACCGGTTGTTTGGAGTATCAAAGATTGATAAAGGAGGATTGAAATGGAATTTGGAACTATTATTTTAATCATTATCGTTGCGTTGATTGTTCTGTTGGCTGTTTGGTTTATAGCGGCCTATAATGGGTTTATCCGCCTAAGGAACAGTGTGGAAGAAGCTTTCGCCACCATGGACGTATACATGAAGAAACGATATGATCTGATCCCCAACCTCGTCGAGACGGTAAAGGGATATGCGTCCCATGAAAGGGAGACCCTTGAGAATGTAACGAAAGCAAGAAACATAGCTGCAGGAGCTCAAAGCATCGAAGAAAAAGCAAGTGCGGAAACAATGTTGACCAATACATTGAAATCACTTTTTGCAGTTGCTGAAAATTACCCAAACCTCAAGGCAAATGAGAATTTCATGGACTTGCAGAAACAATTGCAGAAGGTGGAAGAGGACATCGCAAATTCAAGAAAATACTACAATGCCGTTGTGAAAGAATTCAATACAAAAATTGAAGTTTTCCCGAGCAACATCATAGCGGGATTGTTCCGTTTCACAAGAAAACCGATGTTCGAAGTTGAGTCTGAAGAAGAAAGAAAAAATGTGAAGGTGGAATTCTAATGAAAAAATCCTGGTTGACAGTACTGCTGATTTCTAGCTTGCTGATATTCTTCGCACCTGCAAAAGTCTATGCGGCTGACGGTTCAATGGAGACAAAAGACTACAACGTATTGGTCAATATCAGCGCCGACAAGTCTGCAGTAATAACAGAAGACATCAAAGTTGATTTTTTAACGGACATGCATGGCATCCTTCGATATATTCCATATCGAGGTGAGACAACGGAGCAGGTGGACGGTAAAAAAGTCGTCACAAAGTACCGAAGCAAAATCAGTGATGTTTTCGTGTCGGATTACACATTTGACACTTATACCGAAAATGGATTTCAGGTAATTCAAATAGGCGACCCCGACCGTACCATAACCGGTGTTCATCAATACCAACTATCATACAAATATCAGATGACAGCTGACCCGTATGACAATTTCGACACGCTATATCTCAATGTGATTCCCACCAAATGGAATACCTCAATCGATCGGGCTTCCGTCACAATCAATATGCCAAAAGCTTTTGATCCATCGAAAATAGAAGTGTTCTCCGGTGGCGGCACGGCGGGGAACACCAATTTCACCGTGAACGGAAATACGATTAAAATCAGTTCGTCCAAAGCATTGGCGCAGGGAGCGGGGATCACACTGCGAGTCGTACTTCCAGAAGATTACTTTTCCGGCGAACTTAGTTTTGCCTGGATTTACTACTTGATCTACAGCCTGTTGGGACTGGCGATTCTTTGTCTTGCATTCTTCTGGATCCGTTTCGGGCGTGATCCCAAAAAAGTGCAAACTGTGGAATTTGAACCGCCAGAAGGTATCTCACCAGCCGAGCTGGGTTATATCATTGACGGCATCAGTGACAAAAATGATTTGGTATCCCTAATCATTTACTTCGCTCACCAGGGCTATTTGACAATCACGCCTTTGGATGAGAAGGGAAAAGATTTTATGTTGACCAAGTTGAAGGATATCCCTGAATCCGGCAAGACTTATGAAATGACATTTTTTAACGGTCTTTTTGAAAGCGCATTATCGGGAAGTGTGAAACTGTCCGATCTGGGTGAAGATTTCTATCCAAGTTTTGTCGCAGCAAAATCCCAACTTCAACAGGAGTTCATTCAAAAGAGAGAAAATAGAATATTTGCGTTATCCAGCATAGCGGCCCGGGTTGGAGCTTTTGCCATTGTGATTCTTGGCGTTGCCGCTGCTTTCACTTTAATAGGGTTCCTTACCGGTACTGGGGAAATAGCGGCCTTCTCGCTTATTGTCTTGATTCCAATGCTGTTGTCATATTTAATATCATGCTGGGATTATGACAAAAAATACATACGAAAAAGAGCCACCCAAACCATGACATTGATCGTCAGCGTGCTGCTTCTTCTAATAGCCGTCGGTGCATCCTTTGCATTGATTTATTGGAATACCGGACATTTGATCGCATCCTTGATGTTGGCCTTTCTTGTCGCAGCCGGTTTTCCAGCGACCAGATACATGAAACGACGAACAAAACGCGGCGCCATGTTGCTTGGCAAGATTCTTGGATTCAAAGAGTTCATCCGGGTGGCGGAAGTGGATCGAATTCAAAAACTTGTGGATCAAAATCCATCATATTTCTACGATGTTCTACCATATGCCTATGTGTTGGGATTATCAAAAAAATGGGCGAAAAAATTCGAAAACATTGCCATGGAACCACCTACTTGGTATGTGGGATCTTTTGGCAACCGACCTTTCACAACGTTGTTGTTGCTGAATTCTTTGGATAATGCCACACGCGTCATGTCTGAACATATCATCATTCCAGCATCAACCGGTGGCGGGAGCGGTAGCTTCTCCGGCGGTGGAGGAGGGTTCTCCGGCGGTGGAATGGGCGGTGGCGGCGGCGGCGGCTGGTAAACACTGGATCTGTTGAAGTAAAATTGTAATGAATGGAGATTAGAATGGGAAATAGCTTACCTGCAAAGTTGATTTACTATTGGATTTTTGTCCTTGGCGGACTGACTATCGCATTTTTGCTAAAAATATCCACAGATGGCAAAGATATGATCATACTGTTGATTGCGCTGACCCTGGTCTATTGGGGCATGGAATTTTTGAGGTTTCGTGGGAAGCAAAAAAGAGGAGAAAAAGCATCGCCAGCTGGAAATCCGAAAGGGCATTCCAGCAAAAAGAGGTAATCCATATGAGTGGAAACAAGGAATTGACAGATATAGAACATTTCAAGTTTTTTTCGAATAGGGAGTGTGAATATTTTCCGTGTCATAAAACAGACGATCCGAATTCCTTCAATTGCCTATTCTGTTTCTGTCCGGCGTACTCTTTAGGTCGCGATTGCGGTGGTAACTTTCTCTATGACAATGAAGACGGAATCAAGGATTGTAGAAACTGTATAATTCCGCATCAACCTGACAGTTACGGGTTTATGGTGGAAAAAGCTAAAATTATTGTTCAAAAGACTAAACAAAAGTAGGGAGCGGCATGGCATTTACCCATCTTCATCTTCATTCACAATATAGTCTGCTCGATGGAGCGGCGGTTATCAAAAATCTGATTCCCAGGGTGAAAGAACTGGGAATGGATGCCATTGCAATAACAGACCACGGTGCCATGTTCGGCGTCATTGAGTTTTATCGCGCTTGCAATGAGGCTGGAATCAAGCCGATTATCGGTTGTGAGGTATATACAGCCGCACGATCACGCACTCAGAAAGACCCGGATAAAGATAAACAAATGGGTCATTTGGTTTTGCTTGCAAAGAATAATCAGGGATATAAAAATTTAATCAAGATTGTCTCCAAAGGATATACGGAAGGCTTTTATTACAAGCCGAGGGTGGATATGGACGTGTTGCGGGAGTATTCCGGAGACATTATAGCATTGTCCGCATGCCTGGCCGGTGATGTGCAGAGAAGCCTTTTGGTTCGCAACTATACCGCCGCCAAACAAAAAGCCTTGGAATATCTGGATATCTTTGGGCAAGGCAACTTTTATTTGGAGTTGCAGGATCAGGGGCTGGAAGAGGAAAGTCAAATACTTCCTGACATGCTAAGACTGCATAAGGAAACCGGCATTCCGCTGGTCGCCACCAATGATGTCCACTATGTGAACAAAGAAGATGCCAAAGCGCATGATGTTTTGCTTTGTGTTCAAACCGCAACCAATATCGACGATGAAAACAGAATGCGTTTTCCAAATGATGAATTTTATCTCAAATCTGAAAAAGAGATGAGAAAGTTATTCGCAGCGATTCCTGAAGCCTGCGACAATACCCAGAAAATCGCAGACAAGTGCGATGTGACCTTCGATTTTGGCCAGATTCATCTGCCGGAATTCAAAGCGCCGGACGGAATGACCACCAAAGAATACTTGAGACAACTTTGCGAAATTGGGTTGGCCGATCGTTATGGAGAGCAAATGGAGACCCATCGCGATCGTCTGGAGTATGAACTGTCCACCATTGAAAGCATGGGGTATGTCGAGTATTTTCTCATTGTGTGGGATTTTATCCATTACGCAAAAAGTCAGGGGATCATGGTGGGCCCGGGAAGGGGCTCCGCAGCGGGGAGTCTGGTTGCCTACACATTAAAAATCACGGATATCGATCCAATCAAATATAAACTGATATTCGAGCGTTTCCTCAATCCGGAGCGGATCAGCATGCCGGATATTGATATTGACTTTTGTTACGAGCGTCGTCAGGAAGTCATCGATTATGTCATACAAAAATATGGTTCCGACAGAGTTGCTCAGATTATAACATTCGGCACTATGAAGGCTAAAGCGGCGGTTCGTGATGTGGGCCGGGCATTGAATGTAAGTTATAGCGATACAGATGCCATCGCCAAGGCTATTCCTTTTGATTTGGGGATGACCATCGACAAAGCATTGATAATGAACCCGGCGCTCAAACAGTCCTATGAGACGAATCCACAGGTCCAACAAGTGCTGGATATGGCCAAGGCGTTGGAAGGCATGCCCAGACATGCCTCAACTCATGCGGCTGGCGTGGTTATTTCAAAGAAAAGCATTGACGAGTATGTGCCGCTGTATCTTGCGGACAAGGGAATATCGACCCAATTTCCTATGACGACAATTGAAGAACTGGGCCTTTTAAAGATGGATTTTTTAGGGCTTCGCAATCTAACTGTCATACGGGATGCCCTCGAAATGATCGAGAAGAACCATGGTGTAGCAATTTCATTCGATAAAATGGATTATGATGATCCAAAAGTATACGAATTGATTGCGTCCGGCAACACCAGTGGGGTTTTTCAACTTGAAAGCAGCGGCATGACTTCCTTTATGAAATCACTGAAACCTGATGGATTTGAGGATATCATAGCGGGGATTTCACTTTATCGACCGGGACCTATGTCGTCGATCCCCACCTATATTGAAAACAAAAAAAATCCAGCAAACATCAAATATATCCATGAGAGTTTGAAACCCATACTTTCAGTGACTTATGGATGCCTGGTATATCAAGAACAGGTCATGCAGATCGTTCGGGATTTGGCTGGGTACACTTATAGCCGCTCCGACCTGGTCCGGCGTGTGATGAGCAAGAAAAAAATGGCGGTTATGCTCCAGGAAAAAGAATATTTTATCCACGGCAAAACCGACCATAATGGCGATATCGAAATTATGGGATGCATAAGAAATGGAATCCCTGAATCGGCAGCCAATGAAATCTTCAATCAAATGGTCAGTTTCGCTGAATATGCCTTTAATAAATCACATGCAGCCGCCTATGCGGTCATCGGATATGAGACCGCTTATCTCAAAACATATTATCCGGTTGAATTCATGGCGGCGTTGATGACCAGTGTGATGGGCGACGCAGGGCAAATCGCCAAGTACATTCGAAATGCCAATGAAATGGGTGTGCAGGTCCTGCCACCCGATGTCAATGAGAGCGAAGGAAAATTCACGGTTGTGGATCAAAAAATCCGTTTTGGCATGCTGGGCATCAAAAATGTCGGTGAAGGGGTCATTGAAGCCATTGTCGACGCCAGAAAGGCAATGGGCCGCAGCAATGACATTTTTCAGTTTATCGATCATCTGGATATCCATAGGATCAATAAAAAAGCAATGGAAAGCCTGATCAAAGCAGGTGCATTGGATTCATTGAATTCCAATCGTGCACAGCACCTGGCCGTTTATGAAAGTTTGCTTGAATCAGCCCAAAATGACTCCAAAAAAAATATTGAAGGCCAATTCTCACTTTTTGAGTCACACGCCGATGAAATGTCTTCTTCAACCCGTGGCAACAATATGCCAGATGTCGCACCCTTTTCAAAGGACATTCTGGCTACAATGGAAAAAGAGATGTTGGGTGTCTATATTACAGAGCATCCATTGCAGGAGTATTGGCATATTATTGACAAGGTTTCCACGGTGACCAGTGATGAATTGCTTCATGCCCTAAATAGCGAGGAGGGACCTCCCGCGTTCAAAGACGGAGATTCGGCGACTTTGGTTGGAATTATAAACGCCAAAAGAACATTAATCACAAAAAGCAACAAAATGATGGCATTCATCCAATTGGAAGATTTGGTTGGACTCGTGGAAGTCATCGTTTTCCCCAATGTCTATGAAAGATGCAGCCAATTGATAGCGGAAGACCGTATCATTGGTGTGAAGGGCAAGATTAACTTCAAGGAAGACGAGCTGCCAAAAATTATCGCCGATACTATTTTTGATATCAAGGAGACTGAAAACACCGACATCAAAAGAACTGTTAAAATACGTATTCCCGCCAACGTTCCAGCCCAGGAAACATTAAGCGAGATTCAAGACTTGCTTCGAGCCCACCATGGAGACATCCCGGTTTTGATCTACATGCCGGATGGCAAGGTGCTGAAGACGCAAAGCGACTTTTGGATATCGGCATCTTCCGATTTCATCAATGACCTCAGTGTGATCACGGGACGGGAAAACATTAAAATCCAATAGGAGGAAACGCCCATGAGAAGAATTGGTGTATTGACCAGCGGCGGAGACGCGCCGGGTATGAATGCTGCCATTCGCTCGGTTGTGAGGACTGGGATTTATTATGGCATGGAAGTTGTCGGCATTGAGCGTGGCTATGAAGGGCTCATTCAAAATGAAACACGTCTCATGGACTTATGTTCGGTTGGAGATATTCTGCATCGTGGCGGGACGATACTCAAAACGGCGCGAAGCGATGAATTCATGACGGAAGCTGGATTGCAAAAAGCTTTCAACACGTTGGAATTGCTGGAAATAAGCGATCTGATAGTGATTGGTGGAGACGGAACCTTACGGGGAGCCATTGAGTTGACTAAAAAAGGGATTTCAGTCATGTGTATTCCGGGAACCATCGACAATGATATGGGTTATACCGATTATACTATCGGTTTTGATACAGCGGTCAATACTGTACTCGGTGCCATCAGCAATATCAGGGATACCGCTTCAGCCCATGAAAGAACAACCATTATTGAAGTTATGGGTCGAAGCTGCGGAGATATCGCTTTGTATTCAGGGGTGAGTGGCGGTGCCGAATATATCCTGATTCCCGAGTTGCCGGTGGATATCGATGGACTGTGCAATAAGATCAGAGAAGGCATTGAAAGAAAGAAAAGCCACAATATTATAATCAAGGCGGAGGGAGTCAAGGTTCCGACTGATAAACTTGCGCAAATCATCCATCAACGAACTGGTCAGGAAGCCAGAATAGTTGTTTTGGCCTATTTGCAAAGAGGCGGTTCACCATCCGGCAGAGACAGAATGCTTGCCAGTCTGATGGGAAACCATGCCGTGGAATTGCTCTATAACGATTCGGGAAGCCGTGCAATCGGAATATCGGGGAATCAAATCACAGATCATCCAATGGAGAATGTGGTTGGAATCAAGAAGGAAGCAGCCTTGGATCTGCTCGGTCTTATCGACATCCTATCCAAATGATCACAGGTCTTCATCTTTCGGATCGTCGGTATGTTCATGCAACCCGATATCATTGTGAAGGGTTCGGCCAAAAGAAATGGCCCGATCCCCATATTTGTTTCTGATTTTGTCTATGGTTTCACCGACCTTTTCTGCTTTTTCCCGGTTTGTGTCACTGTCCGGAAACAATGTCAACTGCTCTTCCGGAACTGGATAAGTCAAGTGAATGGCAGTCAACTGAAGCAATCGAATGGGTTTGTCCGCAGTCCATTCTTTTTTTAGAATCGATAAGGCCATCGACGCCAAATCATTGGCATTGCTGACCGGGTAAGGAAAATTTCTTTGTCTGCTGATGGTTTGAAATCCAGAATCTTTGATTTCAAGTCTCATGCCACCGGCAAGAATGCCGGTCTTGCGAAGCCTGGATGATACTTTATCCGATAATGCCACAACCGCTGTTTTCCAATCTTCGGAGCCCACCAAGTCACGACTGAATGTCACACTATTGCCGATTGATTTATGTGCTTCATTGTGGTAGTAGGGCATCACCGGATCATCGTCCAGCCCGTTGGCGCTGTCATGAAGAAACAAACCTTGCTTGCCCAATAAACTTTGAATATATTTTTGAGGCGCCATCGCCAAGGCTCCAATCGTATCTATTCCGGATTTACGTAATTTTTCAGCCGAAACCTTTCCGACGAAAAACATCTCCTCGATGGGCAGAGGCCAAAGAATGTCCTTGAAATTATCCGGTGTGATCAATGTTGTCGCATCAGGTTTTTTGTATTCACTGCCAAGTTTGGCAAATATTTTGTTGAACGAGACGCCAATTGAAAGCGTCAAGCCAAGTTCTTTATGGATTGTTTCATGAATCCGTTTCGCTATTTCAACCCCATCGCCAAAGAGACGCTGGCTGGCAGTAACATCCAGCCATGATTCATCGATGCTGAATGGTTCGACCAAATTTGTGAACCGCCTGTAGATTTCATTGATTTCTTCAGAATATTGCTGGTATTTTTCCATATGGGGAGGAACACATCGCAGGGAGGGACATTTGCGTTTAGCCTGCCATAATGTTTCAGCAGTGGTGACACCATATTTTTTGGCCAAATCATTTTTGGCCAAAATAATGCCATGCCGATTCTTGGGATCTCCGCATACGGCCATAGGAAAACCTTCAAGTTCGGGGTAATCCAAAAGTTCCACCGAAGCAAAGAAAGCATTCATATCGCAGTGAAGAACAACTCGATCTTTTGTCATACTACTCATGGCAATTACCTATGCATCCAAAGACTAAGATGCGTGTTTACAAGAGCTACAGTTTCCAGACTCCATTATAACATAATTTTATTGTAGAAATAAAAGTGCCTCCGTTGTATAATGTAAAAGCAGCTTACAGATAAGGAGACAGTATGAGTAATGTGATGGTCTGCGTAACGCAGCAAAAGACATGTGACCGACTTATTATGCATGGCAGCAACCTGCTTAAAGGCACAAAAGGTGAGTTGTACATAATCCATGTTGCCCCTGAACATGACAAGTTTCTTGGAAATCAAAAAGAAGGGGAAGCATTGGATTATCTTTATGAAAAAGCGTTGGAATTTGGAGCCAACCTAACAGTTGTGCGTTCGAACAACATATTGGACACGTTGGTGGATTTGGTCAGAAAAAATAAAATCGACCATGTTGTCATGGGTGTTTCCGGGCAAGCCGGGACTGGAGAGGACATGGTCGCATTGTTTAGTCAAAGAATTGAGAAACACACGTCACTGACGATTATTCCCTCGGAGGAGGACACAAAATGAGAATATTAACGGTATTATCCGGCATACTTTTGGTCGCCACAGGTGTTTTCGCCATAGCAAATCAAGGAGTATCTTTTCTTTCCATTGCATTCATTATCAGTATCTCCATGATTTTCGCCGGTACGGTACAGGCGAGCGGTTATATTTATGGGCGATACACAAGCAAAGATGAAATCTTGATAGATATGACCAGCCCGGATGTGCCACCTATTAAAATAGAAAGTAGAGCTCAAAAAAACACCCATGGATGGATTATGATAGATGCTGCGGTGACGTTTGTCCTGGGTCTTTTGGTGCTTTCCAACCAACTGAAAGCGGAAATCGCAGTTGTAAGTGTATTCGGCATGTGGATGTTGACTGGCGGCGTCCGCAGAATCGTGACTTCGTCATACATTGATCGGATAGGGAAGGCTCGCAACTATTATTGGACACTTGGAACAGGCATCATCAATGCCGCCGCGGGCATTTACGCTTTTTACAATTCCAATTTATTCCAATTGCCTGTGGCAACCCTGTTGGGCGGTTTTTTTGTTCTTCAAGGAATCAGCACGTTGGAATTGGGCATTCATATGCCGCACAGGCACAAAACCAACAAATTGCTCAGTGATATCGAAAATGGAATTCAACGGACCTTAATTGAATTCAATTTGCTCAAACGAGAGGATCTCATTGAATATGCCAGAGCACATCAGTATCAAATTGACGAAGACGCCACAAAAGAGTCGATACTGCAGGCAATAAAGTCGGAAATTGACAGGAAAAAGGGCAAATAGATGGCCATGCCGCAATTCTTGCTGATGATTAATGAATATTGGATGGAATACAATATAATTAAAGTCAAGGTTTTATTAGCCTTGACTTTTTGGGAGGAATAAAATGTTTGATATCGTTGTGATTGGAGGAGGGCCTGCCGGAATGGCGGCTGCAATTGCCGCTGCGAACAGCGATCCGACTCTTAAAATATGCATTATCGAAAGAAATCCGGTGTTGGGAAAGAAAATCCACGCAACCGGCAATGGAAAGTGCAACCTAAGCAATTCCCATTGTGAGGAAAAAATGGAAGTGATGCGTTTTTTCGATGAGGTTGGCATTTTGACCAAAAGCGATGAAGCCGGCCGAATGTATCCCGCCTCGGAGCAGGCGAGTGATGTGGTGGCCGCACTTGTCAACACACTAAAAAGGCTAAACGTGACAATCATAACCGAAACAACACCAATTGAAATCACTCGTTTGACTGCAGGATTTGACATAAAGTGTCAAAATCTATCCCTTGAGTGCACAAAACTGTTGCTGGCCACCGGCGGAAAGGCAGGACCCCAATACGGCTCCCTTGGCGAAGGTTATTCCATTGCAAAAACATTGGGACATCATGTCACTAGACTTTATCCTGTCCTCTCACCCCTTGAATGCCAGGGATCTTTCAACTCATTGAAGGGGATACGTGCCAAAGTCAACATCAGTCTGGAAAAAGGGGACAAAACCATCGGTATTGAAGCGGGTGAGATTCAATTCACCGAAGATGGGGTTTCGGGTATATGCACCTTTAATTTATCAAGATATTTGACGCTGGATGGATCGTTGCCATACGAACAAGGACTTCGGGAGTATGATCTTTCCATTGATTTCGTACCAAACCTGACCATCGATGAACTTTTCGAATTGTTGGTTGTGAGATCAAAGAAGAGTCTCGAACATCTGGATGATTTGCTTCTCACCATTGTGCATCAAGGCATTGCGCGGGATGCGCTTGCCAAAGCGAACTGCCTTGACATTAAGAAACCGTCAAACTTGACTGATACCGATATTCGTAACATCGCCTATACGTTAAAAAACTGGAAGACAACTATTATCGGCGTCAAAGGATGGAAAAAGGCACAGGTTACAGGTGGAGGCATTTTAACATCCGAAATCAACGAGGAAACCATGGAATCAAAGATCACACCCAGACTTTTCATCGCTGGTGAAATTTTGAATTACGATGGGCCCAGTGGTGGCTACAATTTACATTTTGCTTGGTTGAGCGGCATAAAAGCCGGAAAGGCGATGGCGAATGTATAGGTACAAAATATCAGAAATAAAACTGGACATATTTGAAGATCTGAACCAAATCCCGGACCAAATCAGGAAAAAAATAAAAAAGCCCGGCACAGACATCATTGACGTGGAGATTCTGCGAGAATCAGTGGATGCGAGAAATAAAAATGATATTTTCAAAGTCTATACAGTGGCATTTCAAACCAACGAAAAACTGAATTTGGAAGAAACGGTGGACGAACAGACAATTAGTCTGTTTCAAAAAAAAGCCAAACGACCTATGAATCCGCCAATTATTGTGGGTTTCGGCCCATCCGGCATTTTCGCTGCCTGGGCACTCATCCAGTTGGGCATCCATCCCATCGTTCTCGAACGCGGCAAACCGATGGAGGAGCGGGATGTGGATGTGGACAACTTTTGGAACCACGGCCTTTTGAATCCGGACTCAAATGTTCAATTTGGCGAAGGTGGAGCGGGTGCCTATTCCGACGGTAAATTGAATACCGGAACCCGTGACGCTAGAAACAGGCTTGTATTGCGCACTTTGGTTGCCGCGGGCGCGGATCCGGAAATTCTCTACAAAAAGAGACCGCATATCGGGACAGATGTGCTTAAAAGCATTGTCACACAACTTCGTAAAGAGATTCTCATGAAAGGCGGTGACATTAGATTCTCTTCTAAAGTAACCAATCTCATCGTTGAAAATGGGCAGGTCAAAGGCGTGGAGGTCAACAATGATCAGGTCATTGACGGAAATCATGTTGTATTGGCTATTGGGCACAGCGCAAGGGACACTTTTCAAATGATATTCGATATGGGGCTATCCATGGAACCAAAGCCTTTTTCTGTCGGCATTCGAATACAGCATCCCCAGGAATTAATCAATTACGCTCAATACGGCAAGCATCAGCTTGCGGAATTGTTGGGTCCCGCAGAATATAAATTGGTGCATCATTGTGAAAATGGAAGAGGGATTTATTCGTTTTGCATGTGTCCGGGCGGACGGGTGATTACAGCATCCTCGGAGCCGGAAAGTGTTGTGGTGAACGGTATGAGCTACCATGCCAGAGATGGATATTTCGCAAACAGTGGAATCTTGACAGATGTGCGAGTCGATGATTTCTTTAAGCGCAGTCCTCTCGACGGAATTGATTTTCAGCGAAGTATCGAGCGACGCGCATATCAAGAAACAGGTGCTGAGAACAAAGCGCCTCAAACTGTCTGGGAGGCATTCAGTACAGACAAAAACAATATTCTTCGAAGATGTCTGCCTGAATTCGCTGTAGATTCTTTATTGGAAGGCATTCCTGCCTTTGCAAGAAAACTAAAAGGCTTTGACAGACCTGAGACTATAATGACCGGTGTCGAAACCAGAAGTTCTTCACCGATTCGGATTATTCGAAACGCTACCCAAATGAGCAATATTAAAGGTATTTATCCTTGTGGTGAAGGCGCCGGATACGCAGGCGGCATCGTGTCCGCTGCGGTCGACGGAATAAAAGCGATAGAAGCGATGGTTGAACTATTTCAATAAGAGACTGCGACCCGTCATTTCCGAAGGGATGGGGATACCCATCAAATCCAACAGTGTTGGCGCGATATCCGCCAATTTTCCACCGTTCTCCAGCTGGACCGGGTGATTGGAAATATATACCAGCGGCACCGGGTTTAAGGAATGGGCTGTCACCACGTTATCGTTTTCATCCAACATTACATCCGCATTGCCATGATCAGCGGTCAACAGAATTTGACCGTCTCTTGCAAGCACTTCTTCGACAATGCGCGGTACACAATTTTCGAGTGTTTCTATGGCCTTGACCGCCGCAGCCAGTATGCCGGAATGCCCGACCATGTCCGCATTGGCGAAGTTCAGAATGATCACATCATAGTGATCCCGTCGAATCTGACGCAGGACTTCATCAGTTAGTTGATATGCGCTCATTTCCGGCTGCAAATCGTATGTGGCCACCTTCGGGGAGGGTATCAGAATTCGTTCTTCTCCCGGATAGGCCTTTTCGATGCCACCGTTGAAAAAGAAAGTGACGTGGGCATATTTTTCGGTTTCGGCTATACGAAGTTGTGTCAGATGTGCTTTTGAAATCACTTCACCTAAGGTGTTTTTGATATCGGCTTGGGAGAACGCGACTTTTACATTTGGCATCGTCGCATCATATTCGGTCATACAAACATAAGAAATTCCAGACAACAAACGCTCTCGGCTGAACCCTTCAAAATCAGGATCGACGATGGATCTTGTGATTTCTCTGGCTCGATCCGGTCTGAAATTGAGCATGACGATACTGTCATTATCATTGATGGGCACAGGATTTCCAACAATCGTCGGTAATATGAACTCGTCATTTTCTTTTCGGGAATACGCATTCCGGACAGCTTCAACTGCCGTCTCGGCGAAGATTCCCTGCCCGGACACAATGGCGTCGTAGGCCTTTTTCAGACGCTCCCATCGCTTATCTCTATCCATTGCATAATAACGGCCCGACACAGTGGCAATGCGCCCCAAATCGATTTTTCTCATGTAATTTTCCAATTGATCAATGAATTGGATTCCGCTTCTTGGCGGAACATCCCGGCCATCCATGAACCCATGCACATAGACTTTTGAGACGCCTGTTTCTTTCGCCATTTCAAGAAGTGCAAAAAGGTGGTCGATGTGACTATGAACCCCACCATCGGAAAGCAAGCCCAAAATGTGAAGGGAACTGCTACGCTTGATGGTATTTTTCATAGACTCTTTCAAAGCCTCGTTATGAAAAAAATTACCATTTTCGATTTCTGAGGAAATTAGGGTGAAGTCCTGATAAACGACCCTGCCGCCGCCAATGTTCAAATGTCCCACTTCAGAGTTGCCCATTTGACCTTTTGGCAGCCCAACAGCCGTACCGCTGGCCATCAAGGAGGTGTGTGGATACCCATTGAGAATTTGATCAAGTTTTGGTTTGTTCGCCAATGCCATCGCATTTCCATGAACATTGGGGTTCAATCCATATCCATCCATAATGATTATCATATTAGGTCTGTTCATCATTTTTGCCTTCCTATAAACAAATTCATCTTGTCATATTATACCATACGCCACACAATCATGATATAATTATGGCTATGAAACAAAGTGAAATTAAATGGACAGACAAGCAAAATGCAACGATTGAAAACCGAAAAAACAATATCCTGGTTTCCGCCGCAGCCGGCTCGGGCAAAACAGCCGTACTGGTGGAAAGAATTAAACAATTGATTATATTTGATGAGGTTTCAATCGACCGCATTTTGGTAGTCACATTCACCAAAGCAGCCGCGTCGGAGATGAAAGAAAAATTGCTGGCAGCCTTAAACAAGGCTGTGTCTTTGTATCCCGAAAAAGTCGCCCTGCTCAGAAAGCAATTGGATCTGATCAATCGGGCGAACATCAGCACCTTCCATTCATTTGCGCTGGAAGTGATACGAAAATATTTTCATATTATCCAATTGGATCCCGGTTTCAAAGTTTGTGACCAAGCAGAATCCAGCATCATGAAAGCGGAGGGAATGGACAGGGTCTTCGACCAACTTTTTGAGAACGGAGATCCCGATTTTATCCAATTTATCGACCACTACGGCAGTCCAAAAAATGAGACCCAATTGAAAAAAAATTTAATTGCCATTTATGACACGATCCGAAGCATTCCCGACAGCTTGAATTGGTTGGAGTCTGCAGTACAACAAACGAATTTGCCGAAAGATCTTTTCATTGCATCTCCTGTCATGATTTACCTAAATCACCATCTGAATCATAAAATCCGACAATCAACGCAATTCCTCCATAAAGCCATCATGCTTCTTGAAGAAAATGGGTTTGATGCACAGGCGGGAAAATGCATGCTTGAACTGAATCGATTGGAAGAAATAAGCGAATGTCTTAGAATTGAGGGCGTCATTGCCGCGGGCCGTTTGATTGTTCAGTACAAAGGTGAAACCATTCGCGTATCCAAAAAACAGGAAGCCGATTACGCTGAAATCAAAGAGCTGGTCAAGGGGTTGCGCGAGCAAGCAAAAGGTATCATAAAAGACTTAAAAGAGAAATTCTTTTCAGTAGCCTGGTCGGTTTATATGGATGACATGCATAAAACATATGAAAGTGGTGTGACCCTCTTTCGTATCATCTCAAATTTCGACTCAGTATACGAGCAAATCAAACGGGACAACGGACTGTTGGATTTCAGCGATATAGAGCACTTTGCGATCAAAATCCTTGAAAATCCTGTGGTTGCGTTGGAATACAGACAAAAATTTGAGTATATCTTTATTGACGAATATCAGGACAGCAACATTCTTCAGGAAAGAATCATTGATTCGATCAAATCGCCGAACAATGTTTTTATGGTGGGAGATATCAAACAGAGCATCTATAAATTTCGTCTCGCAGAACCGGAAATATTTCAACAAAAATATAATTTTTTTAAAAGCAACAATGCGCCGGATAGCATATCGATCGACTTGAATCAGAACTTCAGAAGCAAACCACCCATTATCACTGCAGTAAATGGTATTTTTTCCCATCTGATGGAATATGATGACGATGCAGCACTTCATGGGGAAATTCAACAAGCGGACATATCCCACTATCCGGTTGAGATGGTGATTGTCGACGGAAAAACAACGGAAAACGGCGGGGTGAGAGAAGTCGATGAGGCGATTGAAGAATTGAGATTGGTCGAGCTGGAGGCGATGGAGGCAGCCGCCATCATCAAGCAATCGTTGGGTCAGCCAATTTATGATTCAAAGAGAGGCGAAATCAGGAAGCTGCGACAAAAGGATATTGTCATACTGATGCACGGTGTGAAGGGAAAGGCATCGACCTATTATGAAACACTTCAGGATGCGGAAATCAATTGCTATGTCGATGACCATACCGGTTATTTCGACACAATTGAAATCACACAATTTTTGGATGTGTTGAAAGTGATTGACAACTTCAAGAAAGACATTTCATTGATTGGTGTGCTGCATTCACCATTTTTCAATTTTACCGTTCAGGATTTCATTGAAATAAGAAGTCAATGTCCTGGCCATGCTTTTTATGAAGCGTTTCTTCAATTCAGCTTGATTGGAAAAAATACCATTTTGAGAAAGAAAATTCAGGATACTCTAGATAAAATCAATGGTTGGAAAAAATCTTCAAAATATCAGCCAATCAATGAATTTTCATGGAACTTGATGATTGACTCTGGATTTTACGCGTATATGGGTGGGCTTCCCGGTGGAAGTTTACGTCAAGCCAATCTGCGTATTTTTGTTGAACGGGCAAGAAGTTTCAGAAACACGGGTGATGGCAGCATCTATGGATTTATTCGATATATCAATACGCTGGCGGAAAAGGAAGTGGAGACAGAACAGGCAAAAATAGTAGGGGAGAACGATGATGTGGTCAGGGTTATGACCATTCATAAAAGCAAAGGCCTTGAATTCCCCATGGTCATTGTCGCATCTCTTGGGAGTAGATTCATCTTTGATAAAATTGAGCGAACAGGTGTGGTGCATAAGGATCTTGGTGTTGGCTTGACCAGGGTGGATCCAAATGGACATTGGTATCGAAATACAATCATTCAACATGTCATCGCCGCAAAAAAACGGGAAGAAGAACTTGCTGAAGCCGTTCGCGTTTTGTATGTGGCATTCACCAGAGCAATGGATAAGCTCATACTGTTATCGGCGGTAAAAGACTGGGAAAAGGAAAAATCAAAGATTGAAACGGGTTTTAAAGCCGAAACAAACTATTTAGGTATGCTTTTTCCACATCTGGCATCGGGAAATATCGCGTTGCGCATAAAGGATCGAGAGGACCTGACCAGGCATGTAAAGGAAACATCATATCGAAACGCGACAATACGGCACTATATCGATGATTTAGATGCCAATTTGGCTGAATGCAATGAAAAGGGCGCCATTGAATTGTCGGAAGCCAGGCTATCCTATATCTATCCTTTCGTGTCGGATCTCATGACAAAATCAAAATTTTCGGTGAGCGAAATCATCTCCCAAAAGAATCATGAAGTGGCCATCGGTAAACCCAATTTCATGGCGGAGAAACGGCAGTTGGCATCAACAGAGTTCGGAAACATAATTCATATTGTCATGGAGCATATCGATCCATTACAATATCATGAAATAAACTATATCGCGAACTATCTTGAGGATTTGGTGAATCGCGAACTATTGCTTCCATCGGAGAAAGCGGTGGTCAAAACCGAACTTATTTTGGCATTTGCACAAAGCGATATCGGCAAACGACTGAGTAAGGCAACAAATCCACACCGGGAAGAACCATTTAATTTTCTTTACGATTTGAATGATAAACAAGTTATGATTCAAGGGATTGTGGACTGTTGGTTTGAAGAAGGGGATAAAATCGTCATAATCGACTATAAAGCCGGCTCGGAGCGGACCACAATGATTGACCAATATGACCAACAGCTGAAATTGTATCGCGATGGTCTGGAGGCAACTTTGAACAAACAGGTGAAAGAGACTTGTCTTTATTTCTTCGGCGATGGGCATTGTCGATCTGTCATATGGTTTGATAATGAATAGATGGATTAGGATTTTGTCAATCAGACAATAAAATAGAGCAGCGTTTTGACGCTGCTCTATATTTCTGTCTTTAAAGATTAGTCATTGTACTGTGGCTTACAGGATGCCTTGTGCCATCATAGCTTTAGCAACCTTCAGGAAGCCAGCAATGTTTGCACCGGCAACATAATTTCCGGGCATTCCGTATGCTTTGGCAGCTTCGTCGGAAACCTTGAAGATGTTGGTCATGATTGCATCCAATTTGCTGTCAACTTCTTCGAATGTCCATTCCAATCTCTGGCTGTTCTGGGACATTTCCAGAGCGGATACAGCTACGCCACCGGCGTTGACTGCTTTTGCAGGTCCAACAAGCATCTTGTTTTCGATCATGTAGGTAACTGCTTCATTGGAACAAGGCATGTTTGCGCCTTCAGCAACAGCGATACAGCCGTTTGCATGCAATTTCTTAGCGTCGTCGATCAGAAGTTCGTTCTGAGTTGCGCAAGGAAGAGCTACGTCACATTTAACGTCCCAGATTCTGCCTTCGCCGACAGGAACAAATTTCGCGCCGGGTTTCTGAGCAGCATACTCTGCAACTCTGGCATCGTTGTTGGCTGTCTTAATCTTGATCCACAGAGCAGCATCAATGCCGTTGGCATCATATACATAACCTTTGGAGTCGGACAGGGTAACAACGTTTGCGCCGTATTCCTGAGCTTTAACAACTGCATACTGTGCAACGTTTCCAGCACCGGAGACAACAACGGTCTTGCCTTTGAAGTCTTTTCCATTGGCTTTCAACATTTCTCTTGTGTAGTATACTGTACCAAAGCCTGTAGCTTCAGTTCTTGCCAGGGATCCGCCCCAACCAATGCCTTTGCCTGTGAGTACGCCTTCGAATTTGTTGGTCAGTCTCTTGTACTGTCCGAACATGAAGCCGATTTCTCTTCCGCCAACACCGATGTCGCCGGCAGGTACGTCAGTGTCAGCACCGATGTACTTGGACAGTTCTGTCATGAAAGCTTGGCAGAAACGCATGATTTCGTTGTCAGACTTGCCTTTAGGATCAAAGTCGGAACCGCCTTTGCCGCCGCCGATGGGCAGACCGGTCAAGCTGTTCTTGAAGATTTGTTCAAATCCCAAGAATTTGATGATTCCAAGATATACGGATGGATGGAATCTGCAACCACCTTTGTAGGGGCCCAGTGCGCTGTTGAACTGTACTCTGAAGCCTCTGTTAACCTGAGTCTTGCCTTTGTCATCGACCCAAGCGACTCTGAACATGATTTGTCTTTCAGGCTCAATCAATCTTTCGATCAGTCCTGATTCAACGTATTCAGGATGAGCTTGCAATACCGGCTCCAAAGAAGTCAGGACTTCTTCGATTGTTTGGTGAAACTCGACTTCGCCGGGATTTCTTTTTTTCGCAATATCAATGTATTGCTGTGCGATTTTTGCCATTTGTTTTCTCCTTTTAAAATATATTGATTTTTTTAGTAGCCTAGTACACAGCAAATATACCACCTTGTTAAATTATCGTCAATACGTAAGAAGCTTAAAAACGAAGAAGACAACAAAAGTTGTAATTTTCAGAAAAGTGTGCCCTTATGGGATTGGGATGCATGTTCAACTTGCACTTTTTTTCTTACATCATGTATAATGGGGAATTAGAGGAAAGGAGGAGATGTCATGGATGGGAAGAAAACGTTTGACGAAGCGCTCGATGAAATACTGGACTTCGTAAAAGAAAAAAAATACAAACGGACAAGGGAAGTTCTCCTTACCTTGAATGAAGCGGATATTGCGGAAGTACTTGAGGAAATTCTTGCTGAAGTCGGCATGGATGCAGGTCTTGTCGTGTTTCGAATGTTGCCTAAGGATATTTCCGCAGATGTTTTTTCCCGGTTGCCCTCCGAAGAGCAGTTGGAACTGATCAACAGTATCACTCACAGGGAATTGGCTGTGATCATCGAAGAATTGGATTTCGACGACAAGATAGATGTTTTAGAAGAACTCCCAGCCAACTTGGTGGATAAAATATTGGAAAAAACGCCCAAGGATGAACGAAGAAAAATCAATACCTTTCTAAATTATCCTGAAAACTGCGCCGGTACTTTGATGACACCTGACTACATCAGCCTACAAAAAGGAATGACCGTTGGCGAAGCCTTGCAATATATCAAAAAAGAAGGAATGGACAGCGAAACGATTTATACCTGCTATGTCAAAGACAAGGGCAGGAAACTTCTGGGAATTGTCTCGCTGCGAACCCTTGTCATTTCAGACAGTGATTTGTTGGTTGCAGATCTGATGCATGAGGATTTTGTATCAGTCAATGTCTATGATGATCAGGAAAAAGTTTCAGATACGTTCAGAAAATATGGCTTTTTAGCGATTCCGGTTGTGGATAACGAAAAACGGCTTGTTGGAATCATTACCGTGGACGATATTTTGGACGTCATCGAAGAAGAGACAACGGAGGATATGGCGCGTATGGCGGGGGTCATGGATACTGCGGATGCCAGATATTTGAGCACCTCGGTTTGGCAACACGTAAAAAGTCGATTGCCATGGTTGATTTTTTTAACAATGTCTTATATGATTACAAGCTCAATCATCACACATTTTGAAGATGCGCTTTCAAAGGTGATTGTTTTGGTGGCTTACATGCCTTTGTTGATGGGAACCGGCGGCAACTCAGGCGCTCAAGCCTCAACCCTTGTGATTCGTGGCATCGCATTGGGCGATGTGGAGATGAAAGACATCGGCCGCGTGCTCTGGAAAGAATTTCGCATTAGTGTCTTGGTGGGCACCCTGCTGGGTATCTTCAATTTTTTTAAAGTCACATTGATCGATGGCAGAACATGGCCGGTCGCCTTGACCATTTCCTGTTCAATGTTGATCATTGTCATATTTGCAAAAGTCGTCGGCAGCACTTTGCCGATCGCCGCCAAAAAATGCGGCATTGATCCTGCGCTCATGGCCAATCCCGTGATCGCGTCGATAACGGATATGTTTTCTTCATCAATCTATTTGATATTGGCAACAATAATTTTGGGTATTTAAAATGGACAAGATCGAACAAAGAAAAATAAAAGAAAATATTGGCATTCGCGTCAAAGACAGCCATAAAGGGACATATGGCAAAGTCTTGCTGGTGGCAGGATCCAAAGGTATGGCGGGAGCCGCCTGCCTCGCGGGTCTTGGTGCCTGCCGGACAGGCGCCGGACTTGTGACATTTGCCGTGCCGGAACCGTTGTTCCCAATTGTGCAGACGTATTTGCCGGAAGGGATTTGCATCTCACGAAAACCTGGAAAAATCGACTATGATCAATATGATTCTGTTATACTGGGTCCTGGAATCGGGGTTCGTCACGAAAATGCGGTTTTGATTCAAGAAATACTAAAAGAATATCATGGCGCTTTGTTGTTGGATGCCGATGGTCTTAATTCTATTGTCAGGTTCAATCTCTACCAGGATATCCTCGACAGTTCCGCTAAAATTATCATGACACCTCATCCAGGTGAAGCAAAAAGGCTTATGGGTACTGAAACAATCATAAGCAGGGAAGAATGCGTCGTTTCAATTTCAAAAACCTTTAATGCGACAGTTGTCTTAAAAGGTGCCGGAACTTTAATCGCCATAACTGATAAGGATAACGTTGTTTCCATCATAAAAAATGAAAATGGTAATCCAGGGATGGCAACAGCCGGATCCGGTGATGTTTTGGCGGGAATAATCGGAGCTTATATGGCAATGGGGTTGCCCCCATTCGATGCGGCCATCACAGGAGTATATGTTCATGGAGCGGCGGGGGATCTGGCCGCCCAGGAGCTGGGAGAGAACGGAATGATTGCGTCCGATATTTGTAAATATGTGCCTTACGCCATAAAAAATATAATTGAAAAGCAATAATTGTTCATAAATTCATAATGAGGAGGAGATAATGGACATTAACAAACTTTGCCAAACCGCAGAGGAGATCAGATGCAGTATCATAGATGAAATAAAGACTGCGGGATCCGGGCATCCGGGTGGATCGCTATCCGCAACAGACATCATGACTGTACTTTATTATTATGCCATGAACATCGACCCGGAGAACCCACACAAATGGGACAGGGACAAATTTGTGTTATCCAAAGGGCATGCGGCGCCTGTTTTATATGCCACATTGGCCCATAAAGGCTTCTTTCCCATTGAAATGTTACAAACATTACGAAAAATAAACAGCAAACTGCAAGGTCACCCTGATATGAACAAGGTGCCTGGCGTTGAAATGTCCACAGGCTCATTGGGACAGGGCTTTTCAGCTTCAATCGGCATGGCGTTGGCAGGCAGACTCGACCATAACCCTGGTAGAATCTATGTCTTGCTGGGCGACGGTGAGCTACAGGAAGGAATTGTATGGGAAGCCGCAATGGCAGCCGGACACTACAAGTTGGACAATATGACCGCCATTGTCGACTGGAATGGACTACAGATCGACGGATGGAATGATGATGTCATGACAGTAAAACCGATTGGTTCAAAATTCAGCTCTTTTGGCTGGAACGTGATTGAAATTGATGGACACAAGATTCCTGAAATCATTAAAGCCCTTGATGAGGCAAAAAATTATAAGGGAAAACCCACTGTAATCGTTGCTAAAACCCATAAGGGCAAGGGCGTTTCTTTCATGGAAGACAACGCGGACTGGCACGGGAAAGCACCTGGCGAGGATGAAGCAAAAATAGCAATTGAGGAATTGAGAGGTGAGAAGTGATGGCGGATAAAATGGCTACAAGGGATGCTTATGGCAAAGCCTTGGTTAAACTGGGACAACAATATCCTGATCTGGTTGTTTTGGATGCGGATCTTTCTGGGTCAACCAAAACGAAAGAATTTGCCAAGGTATATCCGGAAAGATTTTTCAACATGGGCATTGCTGAGCAAAATCTGTATGGCACTTCTGCCGGCATGGCCATTTCAGGCAAAATTGTATGCGCCAGCACGTTTGCAATGTTCGCTGCGGGAAGGGCGTTTGAAATCATCCGCAACTCAATCGGTTATACCCATGCCAATGTCAAAGTATGCGCTACCCATGCGGGAATCACCGTTGGGGAAGACGGCGCAAGCCATCAAACCTTTGAGGATATCGCGCTGATGAGGACCATTCCCGGGATGATTGTAGTCAACCCGTCCGATGGGACTTCGGCGATGAAACTGTTGGAACAGGTCGTTGCGTTAAAAGGCCCGTGCTATGTTCGGTTAGGCCGATCCGCAGTCCCCATGATCTACAAGGACTCCGATGATGTGACGATTGGAAAAGCCAATATTCTTCGTGCCGGAGACGCCGCCACCATTGTAGCCACGGGTATCATGGTGTCCGAAGCACTCACGGCAGCGGATTTATTGTCTTCTGAAGGCATTTCCGTCCGTGTTATTGACATGCATACAATCAAGCCATTGGACAAAGAGGTCTTGTTGGCTGCGGCAAAAGAAACTAAACGCATCATCACCGCCGAAGAGCACTCAGTGATCGGTGGTTTAGGCAGTGCAGTCGCTGAATACCTTTCAACAAACCATCCGACGCCGATGGCCTTTGTTGGACAGAAGGATACTTTTGGAGAATCGGGAAAGCCTGAAGAGCTGAAACAAAAATACGGTATGACAGCAGTCGATATTGTTCTAGCAACAAAAAACTTGATTGGCGCAAAGGTATAGAATCCAACATTTATTGTATAAACGGAAGAATGCAGACAAATATTCTTCCGTTTTTATTGACATAAAATGTAAATATATGTAAACTAAAATAAATTATAACATATATGAACGGACTGGATGGATGCAATGGACAGAAAATCAAGCGAGAAGAAGACAGCATAAAATATGATGCGATAATCGAAAGAAATAAAATAGGTGTTTTTTCATTGGGGAGAGGCGCGGGTGCCACTTTCATCGCGACAAGTTTGGCAAAAAAGCTGGCGGAACGTCAAAAAAGGATTGTAGCATTTGTGGAATTGGGCCGTGCCGAGCCGTCCATGTCATTGACCTATCATGCACTGGGTATTAACCATCGGTTCGCCTATAAACCGTTCATATCGTTTCATGAAGAATTGCGCAAGGGAAATCATATAAAAAAAATCAGCAATATCGATGCTGGAATCAATTGGGTTTTGAGAACCCCATCAGATCTGGATTTAAACATCAACTTGACGGTGCTCGAGGAGCTGCGCTTGATCAACAATGTGAAAGGCGAATGGATCATTTGTGATTTCGGTTCCAATTATTCCTCGGAAACATTGGATGAAATGGATTTACTTTTTGGTGTCATCGACCCGTTGCCCTCCAAATTGCTTTCAAATAAAGAAACCTATCGGAACTTGCGGCAACATGAACTTTCGGGGAGAAAGCTCATCTGGATTGTCAATCGTCAAAACACAGGTATAGGCAAGAAAAGCCTCAGGCAATTCCTTAAGGAAAAAAACTTCATGTCTTTTCCACTAATGCCCGAAGAATGGTTTTATTCCGCTCAATATCATTGCCAGCTACCCTTGGAACAGCCAGACATCAAGCGAAATATAGCACAACAAATCGAAGAATTGGTAAATCATCACATTCTCTTCACCTAGACATGTTAGATTATAAACGTTGAGAAATCGTTATTTCATACCCTAAGGAGTTGAAATTGCAGAATATTCATGATACAATATCTAGTGGTTTAACATTTGCTTGATGGAGGTACACAATTATGATTAAATTCACCCATGTGACTAAGAGTTATAAGTCGAATATCGGACTTGATGACGTTAGTATCGCAATCAATAAGGGTGATTTTGTTTTTTTGGTTGGCCCAAGCGGTGCAGGAAAATCGACTTTCATCAAATTGATCTTAAAAGAAATCGACGCTGAAACAGGCAGCATTCAGGTAAATCAAAAAGAGGTGACGAAACTGACGAATAGACAGGTTTCCGCACATCGTCGAAACATAGGTATAGTATTTCAAGATTTCAGACTGCTCCCAAACAAAACGGTTTACGACAATGTGGCATTTGCCATGGAAATCACGCATCAGACAAAAAGATCCATTCGTCGACAAGTACCCCAAGTGCTGAGTTTGATGGGTATCAGCAGCAAGACCGACAAATATCCAGACGAATTATCCGCTGGAGAGCAGCAAAGAGTCGCAATCGCCAGGGCTATAATAAATAAACCGACAGTATTGATCGCAGACGAACCCACAGGAAATTTGGATCCCGACACCGCATGGGAAATCATGCGTCTTCTTGACATGATCAATCAACGTGGCACGACAATCTTGATGGTCACCCACGCAAAAGACATTGTTGATCGTATGAACAAGAGGGTTGTCGCAATCGATAAAGGAAAAATAATCAGAGATGACTATGGCGCATATGGCTTTTCCGAGGTGTGTATAAAATCTCCGGAAGAAAAAGCGATTTTTAATGAGGCAGTGGGGGACAGAGTAAAAAATGATTAATAGATTTGGTTATACATTAAAGCAATCGTTCAGGCAAATCAATCGCAACAGAGCGATGGCGCTGGCTTCAACCTTTGCGATTACAGCAATGATGCTTATTCTTGGTTTGTTTTTTCTTCTTATAATCAATGTGAATATGACAGCTGAATCTGTAAAGGCTGATTACAACACCATTGAAATCTGGCTTCAGGACAAAACCGCTGAGCCACAGATACAAACGATGATGGGTACCATCAAAGGCTGGAAAGATGTGACGTCTGTCAAGTTTCGTTCAAAAGAAGAAGCATTGAACATCCTTAAGCAAAGATGGGGCGACAGTGGGTATTTATTGGACGGATTGAAAAAAAATCCGCTCCCAAGCTCAATAATAATAACCGTTGACAATATTGAAAAATCCGGACCCGTTGCAACGAAAGCCCAGAATCTAAAGGGCATTGAAGGTGTAAAATATTATAAAGACACAGTTGATAAGTTGATTCGCATCACGAACGGTATGCAGCTTGCCGCCATCATCATTATGATATTTCTGATTGTTGTCTCGATCGTTGTTGTCGCAAATACCATAAAATTGACGGTTTTTGCCCGGTCCGAAGAAATCACAATCATGAAGTATGTTGGCGCGACCAATTGGTTTATTCGGGGGCCCTTTCTTGTGGAAGGGATTATGCTTGGAATCATTTCATCCCTGATATCCGTTGGTTTGATAGGGTTGATTTACAGCAGAATCCAAGCGGCGATCGGAACGGAGCTTGTGACTATTTTATCCGCACCGTTGGTGCCAACCAGTTTTATGGTATGGAACCTGTTTTGGATTTTTCTGGCTTTGGGAATTAGCATTGGATCGTGGGGTAGCATTGTTTCCATGAGAAAATTCCTGGATACTTAAGGAGGGCGTTGATGAAAAACAGATTTAAACTACGTATTTTGATTGCCTTGTTGCTGACTGTCACGTTGATTAGCGGTACAGGATTTACTTATGCCAGCAGTTTGGATGACGTGTTGAACAAAATAGACAGCACCAAGGGCCAACTGGCGGACAACGAGCAGGAAATCAATAAATTGAACACACAAATCAAAGAACTGCAGTCCGCGATAAGTGACGCCGAAAATGATTTGACGAAGTTGGAAAATCAAATCTCTATAAAAGAAAAACAACTGGATGCAAAGAAGAAAGAAATCAACAAAAGCACCGACGACTTGAATGCACGACTAAGACAAATGTACAAAAGCGGTACGGTAAGTTTTGTTGATATCCTGTTGAATTCAGGAAACATCAGCGAATTCATGTCCAATATGGAGATGATTTCCTTGATCTATAAAAGCGACAAAGATCTGGTTGTATCCCTTAAAAGAGACTACAGCAGCATTCAAGATCAACAGGATGCGCTTAAAACGTTAAGAAGCACATTGGTCCAAAAGGAAGCAGCACTATCAAAAGGCAAAGCGGTGATCGCACAAAAGAAATCCACTGTTTCGAGTGAAACAAAAAAACTTGAAGCGCAACTTGACGCCTTGAACGCTGAAGCGGACCGCATCACTGAACAGTTGAAGCACAGGGGCAATGATGGCGAATACTCAGGTGGCGTCCTTTCATGGCCCTGCCCGGGATATACCACTATCACTTCAGGGTTTGGATATCGAATCCATCCGATTTTGGGCTATCGAAAGCTTCACACCGGAATTGATATCGGTGCGCCATATGGTGCCCGCGTCGTGGCGGCAAACACTGGAAAGGTAATAGCATCTTACTATAATTCAAGCTACGGCAATATGATAATGATCGATCACGGAGGCGGCATTGTCACGCTCTATGCCCATATGAGTGCCAGACTGGTTAGCGAAGGCGCTTCCGTCCAGCGAGGGGAAACGATTGGACGAGTCGGCAGCACCGGCATGTCGACAGGCCCTCACTTGCACTTCGAAGTACGTGTTAACGGTGTATATAAGGATCCTAGGAGCTATCTTTAAATGAATGACATTAATCCTAAAATTCTCGAATTGCTTGCTTTACGAGGAATCACTACAGAAGAAGACATTGCTGAATTTCTATCAAATAAACCCAAAAAAACATACGATCCATTCCTGCTTCTCAATATGGAAGCGGGAGTGGATTTAATATTGAAAACGATCAAACAGAAAAAAAAGATCTGTCTATACGGCGATTACGACGTGGACGGCATTACTTCCATTTGCATTCTAAAAATCTTGCTCTCCCACCTTACTGAAAATATCACCTATTACATTCCTTCAAGATTTCATGAAGGGTATGGATTGAATCGTTGCGCCATCGATAAATTGAAGACACAGAACGTTGACCTCATCATAACCGTTGATTGCGGCAGTACATCTTTTGAAGAAGTGGAGTACGCCAAATCATTGGGCTTGGACATTATGGTAACGGATCACCATAGCATCATGGACAAAAAGGCAGACTGCATTTTAATAAATCCCAAACAGGAATCCTGCCCATATCCATTCAAAGGACTGGCTGGTTGCGGTGTGGCCTTCAAACTTGCGCAGGCAATAAGAGAAAGAGCCAAATTGCCCAAGTCCGTCACCAATGGTCTTTTGGACATTGTGGCGATAGGTACAATAGGGGATATAGTGCCGCTGGTGGATGAAAACCGGACTTTGGCGAAATTTGGACTTTATGAATTGAACAAACGTGATCGATTGGGCATCAAGCTTCTCGTCGAGGCGATTTCAATGAACACATTAAGCCTCAAATCGGATCAAATAGCCTTTTGCATCGTTCCCCATCTCAACGCCGCCGGGCGGATGAAGGACGCATTGATTGGGGTGGACCTGCTGTTAAGCAATGATTCATTCCGGGCGAGGGAACTGGCAAGTGAGCTGGTGAAGCATAATGCTGAACGCAAAAGAATTCAGGAAGAAACCTTCAACCATTGTCAGGAGCTTAAAGAAATCCAGTGCAATGATGCAATCTTTCCCATAATTAGAGCTGAAAACGCCCATGAGGGAATAACCGGCATCGTTGCCGGCAAACTGAAAGACATTTATGAACGTCCTGTTATTATCGCCACACCTTGCGAAGGTCAATTGAAGGGCACCGGACGCAGTACAGACAAGATAGATTTATTCCAGCTTCTGGACAGACACCGGGATTTATTTGTTCGATTTGGTGGACATCAAGGCGCGTGTGGATTTCTTATCGATGAAGAAAATTTTGAAGAATTCAGAACAAAAGCCAATGAAGATCTTGTCAGACAGGTGGAATCCAACCCAAACCTTTTTCAAAAAAAATCGCAATACGATATGAAATTGACCGGTTCGGATTTGACCCTGCAATTTATGGATCAGTTGGAGCTGATGGAACCATTTGGATGCAAAAACAGAAGACCCATATTTTGTCTGAATGGAGTTCTAATTTGCGGATTGCAACGGATGGGAAAAGATGGAAATCACGCAAAATTCTTCGCGTCGTCAAAAGATGGCTCTGCTTCGGAATGTGTGTTGTTTTCAAAAGCACAACAATATGAAGATCTTCTAGCCTCCAATCAACCGTTGAATTTATATGGCACATTGCAACTTAATTGTTGGAACGGTTCCAAAAAAGTACAATTTGTCGTGGATAAAATTGAATTGGAGGCAGCTCCAATTGGAAGTGAGGCCAACCTGTCATGACGATAAAAAAGAGAACATTTATCATTATATTGATATTGACCTTCTGCATTGGCGGCCTATTGACTTTTGGTGGCATTGAGGTTGCAAAATCATTAAAGGTTGGCTACGTGTCAATAACATATAAGGAATATGCATCCCTGGAGTACATGAACAAAAAATATGCCAAACTTGAAATGCTCTATCAGACAATTGAAAAAAACTTCTACAAAGATGTGGACGAAGCGTCGTTGGAAGAAGGAATGTATAAAGGCCTTTTTGCCGGATTGAACGATGTCTACTCCTCCTATATGACAAAGGACGAGTATGAAGCTTGGAAAGCTGCCGCGCTTGGTGAATTTGAAGGCATCGGAGTCACATTTTCGCAAAACGACACTGGAAGTTTCGTGATTTTAAGCGTCATTGACGGGAGCCCTGCCGCCAGAGGCGGTTTAAAGGCCGGTGATGAAATCCTTAAAGTTGATGGCAAGACATTTACAGATGTGGAGACATTGGGCACCGCCATCAGGGGAGATGCCGGCAGTAAAGTGGAGATAACATACCAAAGGGGCGATAAGAAAACAGCCATATCATTGATACGTGAGAAAATAGTCACCGAGACGGTTTCGTACAAACTAAGAAAAGATAAAATCGGATATATTAGAATATCATCCTTTGAAGAAAAAACCGCTGAGGATTTTTCCACAGCATTAAGGGATTTGGAAGTCCGTGGTGCCAAAGGACTCATCATCGACCTGCGAAACAATGGCGGGGGACTGGTCGATGAAGGAATCGATGTCGCAGACAAATTGCTTGGAAAAGGCACAATCACCTATCTTCAGGATCGAAACGGCAAGAAAGAATATTATTATTCCGATGCAGACAAGACAGAGCTTCCCTATGTATTGTTGGTCAATGAAGGGACCGCCAGCACCTCTGAGATTGTGGCGGCGGCCATCAAAGACAGCAAGGATGGATTGGTTGTCGGTGTCACAACTTTTGGAAAAGGCATTGTGCAATCGACAACACAACTTTCGGATGGGGATGCCATCAAATTGACCATTAAACAGTATTTTTCCCCATTGGGCCATACCATACACAAAATTGGTGTCAAACCTGACTATGTAATAAAGGACAACCCGAAAATCAAAGGTGACGAACAGCTTAATAAAGCACTTGCGTTGCTAAATTAGCATGATATAATTATGCTGTAAAGTGTTAAAGCACCAAGTGAAAGGAGCTGGCTCATGACTTACGAATCGAGATTCAAGCGGGATGATATTGATAAACTTTTTCAGGCCATTCTGATGTTGGAAGACGAAGAGGATTGTTATCGGTTTTTCGAAGACATCTGTACGGTCAATGAAATCCATGCCATTGCCCAACGACTGGAAGTCGCCAAACTATTGAATGAAAAAAAGACGTACAGTGAGATTGAGGAAATGACCGGAGCTTCCACGGCTACCATAAGCCGGATCAACAAATGCCTGATTTATGGAGCCGATGGCTACAAACGGGTTCTTGCTAAATTAGAGGATAAATGAATAAACCAAGGGTCACGGTCAATTTTTCCCCGTGCCCTTTTGATTTTGCTAGCATTGACCTTACAAAAGGATACAACTTGATGTTTTTATATGTTTATGACCATTATAACGGCAATCGTGGAGACACCCCCAACACAGAACAGCTTATTTCGTATGCCGCGAAGCAATATCTTTTCGATACCGGTCTGGCATTGGATTTGGAACCTGTGTTGGCGTCCTTAAAACGGTCCCGGAAAGGCAAACCGTACTTTGAAGGTTCTCCGGTTCATTGCTCTGTGAGCCATTCCGAAAATATTTGGGTATGCCTCATGGGTTCGCGAACAGTGGGAGTTGATGTGCAGAAGAACCGACAAAACAACTATCAAGCCATCGCAAAGCGTTTTTTTCAGCCCGAAGAGCAGACTGTGGTTGAATCGGACGGCTTACTTGCATTCATCGGATTATGGTGCCGAAAAGAAGCTTTTATCAAGTACCATGGGTACACCATCGGTGATACGATAGACTGGCTTAATGTCGCACATGATGGAAATCCTGCACCTCAGGTAACTTACAATGATCAAACAGTGTACTTCACTGAATTGGATGTTCATCAGGATTTCACCTGCGTGGCTGCAAATGACGTAAAGGAAAGAATATGGATCAGGAAACTAGAAGTAAAGTAAGCGCTAATGTGGCTGGTGTGGTATTTTCCATATTGGTCGGATTCTCTTTTGTTTCCGTAAAAATTTGCATTCCCCTTGCAACGCCATGGCAAATTTTAAGTTATCGCTACAATTTTGCATTTATAGCAGCGATACTCCTTGTCGTGTCGGGCATATATAAGATATCCCTGAAGAATAAACCAAAGGGGCTGCTTGGCGTCGTTGTATTCAGTTATGTGGGATTTATGGTTTTTCAGGTTCTGGGCCTCGTGTTCACTTCATCCGTTGACGGAGCGATTCTGTTTGCGATCATACCGGTTTTTACAAAAATTATAGCAAGATTGGTGTTGGGTGAAAAATCCACCGTATTGCAAGATGTTTTCATGTGGATCTCGATATCTGCTTTATTGGTGATGATTTTTATGGGAGCCGGGGATTTATCTTTCAGCTTCGAGGGAGTAGCCTGCCTGACCATTGCCAGCGGCTTGATGGCGGTCAGCAACGTTTTCATGAGACAAATCAAGAGTCAGTTTACCCCAATGGAGATCACTTTTTCCATATCATGCGTCGGATTTCTATTTTTTAACACTGTAACGTTGACGTATGGTGCAGCCACCAACACATTGGGCGATTACTTCAATTTGATGGGCAATATGAAATTTATGCTTGCGACGGCTTATCTGGGGATTTTCTGTATTTTGTTCTCATCCCAGCTGATTAGCTATATGATGGCACATATGCCGGCGGTTCAGGGAACATTGTATGGAAATGTCTCCACTGCGATTTCCATTATAGCTGGAACCGTTATTCTTTCGGAGCCATTGTTGCCTTATCATATTGTCTGCACAATTTTAATTATAATCGGTGTTGTGGGGATAAGTTTTTCAAATGGCAAACCAAAAGAAATTCAATTGACATCTCCAAAAGATCAGTAATGATAGAGGAATGAAATGAAAGACATTTATGATCTGGCCTCAAGTTATTTGGCCAACCGCATGAAGACACGTAAAGAAACAGAAATCTATCTAAAGGGGAAAGGATTCAATCAGGATGTCATCGATGAAGTGCTGGATTCCTTTGAGGAATATGGTTATTTGAATGATATAGAATATGTTGCCGTTTTCTTGGGCCATGGCATTCGGAAAGGGAAAACACTATGGAGAATAAAAAAGGAACTGGAACTCAAGGGTGTCGGTCTATCGGATATTGAAAACGGAATCCAGCGATATACCGATGAAAACGATGAGAATCCGGAAGACCACGAATTCGATCGAGGGCTGCTTCAAGTCCAGAAGATGATAGGAGATGCCGGGGAAGTGGACAAAAAAGTGTTGGCGAGAGCCGGACGTAAACTGGTCTCATTGGGTTATAAACCCGAAATGGTGTATGGCATACTCGGTCGATTTTTTAAGAAAACCGATATTTAAGGAGGGACAAGCGGTGTCAAAGAACAAACAATTGATCAATTACATTGAAACATTTTATTCTGAAATCATTGAAGATTATCGGGAAGTCAGCATGGGCATACGACGGGATGCGACCCCCACGGCAATTTTCCGTAAAAAGAAATATCAGGACCATATCGACCGATTGAAAGCATGCAAAAAAGACATTCTGCGGATCAACCCCAAAGACATCAAAATTGATGCATGCGACAATGATGGGGTCATGTTGAAAGGCGCTTACGAAGAAGCATGGGTCATGTTCAATGGTCTTTGCGACTTACAAATACAAGTACAGGTCGCACTTCAAAACACTGCAAACAAAAAAGGCACAAAATTCAGTGATTGCAAGGATGCCACCAATAAACTGAACAGCCATAACAAAGAGGCGCAGGCTGTATTTCACAAATTGGATGTGCTTTATGCGGATTATGTGGATTAAGGGGATTTAATGGAATATATTTTACTAGGTGGAATACTTGTTATAATTGTACTATTGGTTGTGGCACTCATTGCTGTGGGCTCTTCACGCAAAGAAACCATTGGAAATGTTCAAAATTCAATGAAAAACATGTCGGATATTCTTTCCGACAATCAGAAATATTCGACGGAAATCCTTAACCAACGCTTAAGCGATTTGACCAGACAATTTGCGACCATGTCCTTTACCAATGAACAAAAGCTGGATAATATCCGGACAACAATGGAAACAAGGATAGCCTCTTTACAGGATGACAACAACAAGCAGCTCGAACAAATGCGTAATACGGTTGATGAAAAGCTTCAGCAAACCTTAGAAGACAGAATTACCAAATCATTTCAAATCGTAAATGAACAGCTGGACAAGGTCAATAAGAGCTTCGGTGAGATGCAAAATCTTGCCACTGGCGTCGGCGATTTGAAACGTGTGTTGACCAATGTCAAAACACGGGGCAACTTGGGAGAAATTCAGCTGGAAGCCATATTGGAACAAATATTGGCTCCGGAACAGTATGAAAAGAATGTTCTCACCAAAAAACATGGTACAGAAAAGGTCGAATTTGCGATTAAACTTCCGGGTGACGGTGAACGTGTTGTCTATTTGCCAATTGATGCCAAGTATCCTGGGGATACCTACGAAAAACTGTTGGACGCTTATGACCATGGCGACAAAGAAGAAATCAAGCGGTGCATCAAGGATCTGAGCACCACCATTAAATCTGAAGCCAAAGATATACGAAACAAATATTTGGAACCACCCTACACTACCGATTTCGCCATCATGTTTCTTCCCGTCGAAGGACTGTATGCGGAAGTTGTTAAAGCTGGCATGATTGAAGAACTTCAGTCCAAAGAATACAAAGTCAATATAGCAGGCCCCACCACGATGGCTGCCTTATTGAACAGTTTGCAAATGGGATTCAGAACCTTGGCGATTCAAAAACACTCCAGTGAAGTTTGGGATACCTTGGCCGCAGTCAAGACTGAATTTGGCAAATTTGGTGATGTCTTGGCCAAAACAAGAGAAAATCTAAGAAAAGCAGATGAAAACCTGGAAGAGTTGGTGGGCGCCAGGACAAAAAAAATAAATGTAAAATTAAAAAATGTGGAAGTCTTGACCATTGAAAATGGTGATCATGAATTGAGTTCCACGATTGAAACGGATTTGGAAGAGGAGTAAGGAACTTATGGGCATTTACGCTCTTGGCGATTTGCATCTTTCCCTTGGCGAGGGCATTGACAAGCCAATGGATATATATGGTGATCAGTGGGCTCAGCATACCTGTCGTCTCAAAGAATACTGGGAAACCACCATTACGCCGGATGACACTGTGATATTGGCCGGTGACATTTCCTGGGCGTTGAAGTTCAACGATGCAAAAACGGATTTGGACTGGATTCATAACTTGCCTGGTAAAAAAGTCATCATCAAGGGGAATCATGACTTGTGGTGGACCGGCATCAATAAATTGAACCATCTATACGAAGATATGGTTTTTCTTCACAATTTCAGCTATATTGTCGATGATGTTGGAATATGTGGAAGCCGGGGATGGACATGTCCCGGCACCGACGGATTTACCGAAGCCGATCTAAAAATATACAATAGGGAGTTATTGCGTGTACGGCGTTCCTTGGACGATGCCAAAAGCAAAGGAATCAACAAAATTATCGGTGTCCTGCATTTCCCCCCAACCAACGATAAGTTGCAATCCTCAGGGTTTACCGATCTTTTTACTGAAGCCGGTGCGCAAAACGTCGTGTATGGCCATTTGCATGGTCCGGATACATATCACAGAGGTCTGCAAGGGTATTTCAACGGTGTTGAATACAAATTGGTTTCTCTCGATTATTTAAATTGCAAACCCATTCAATTGTTGTAAAAGGGGAGGTCACGATGAGCAGAGTTATTTTGATTGTGATGGATAGTCTCGGGATTGGCGCTTTGCCGGATGCCGTGGAATTTGGGGACGCGGGAGCTGACACATTTGGGCATATTTACGATGCATACCCAACCATGCAAATCCCAAATTTACAGCTTCTTGGTTTTGGAAACATCGACTTTGTGGCCCACCATAAACTCCGGGTGGATCATCCTAAAGGTGCCTTTGGTAGAGCTATGGAGGTATCACGAGGCAAAGACACGATTACCGGTCATTGGGAAATTGCTGGAATCCGAACTGAAGTTCCGTTTAAAACATACCCCGATGGGTTTCCAGCATTATTTATTGAGAGTTTTGAAAAAGCGATCGGCACCCAGGTCATAGGCAACTATGCAGCATCGGGAACCGTCATTATCAATGATTTGGGACCGGAACATGAGGCAAGCGGAAAACCCATCGTCTATACATCCGCCGATAGTGTCTTTCAGATCGCGGCGAACACCGATGTCATCCCATTGGAACGTTTATATCAAATATGTTTGACCGCGCGCGAGATGTTGCAAGGCGAATTTGCATGCGGTAGAGTCATCGCAAGACCGTACGTCATTAAAGACGGTCAACGAATTCGTACGTCGGATCGAAAAGATTATGCGGTTTCACCACCATCTCCAACAATTTTAAACGGGATTCAAACCGCGGGTCAATCAGTTATTGCAATTGGCAAAATCGGAGATATATTCAACCTTTCCGGCATAACTAAATCCATTCATACCGATAATAATATGGATGGGATGACTAAAACGATTGAATCGATCAGTGAGGAGTTCAATGGGTTGATTTTCACGAATCTTGTCGATTTTGATTCCAAATTCGGACATCGTAGAGATCCGGTAGGATATGCCCGTGCCATAGAAGAGTTTGATCGGCGATTACCTGAAGTGTTCAATATTATGAAGCCAAACGACTATTTATTTCTCTGTGCGGATCACGGCAATGACCCTGTTCATTCCGGATGGGACCATACAAGGGAGTACATTCCAATCATTGTTTTTGGTGAATCGGTTTCCAAAGAGGTCAGCTTGGGTACTCATACGACTTTTGCGGATATCGGCGCCACGATTGCGGATATCCTTGGAACGACGAAGCCTGCTATTGGAGCAAGCTTTAAAAACGCCTTGCACGAGTGATAGGGCAGGGGAGTCAATATCCAATATATTACATAAATGGTTGACATTTACCATATTTCATGGTATAGTCTAGATTAGATTATTGTTGCCTTTTGAGAAAGGATTGGAAATGGTCATGACAAAGCGAAAATTTGGTTTCTTTTTTTCCTTGGTCTTGTTGCTGATACTTGCTTTATTTATAACTGTACCCGTCCAAAATGCGGATGCGGCCACGCAGCGCTATTATGGTGTCACCACCGATGGCCCCTTGAATGTTCGAACAGGTCCCGGAACATCCTACAGCTCAATGGGTAAACTTCAAGAAGGCACCAAAATTTCAATCACTGCAACGACTACAATCGACGATATTAAATGGTATAGATTCATTTACCAGTCGAAGCAAGGGTTTGTCTGCGGCAAATATGTTAAAATATACGCATCCCAGTACTTCTATTCAACACCTGTGAATTCCTCAGTAATTGCAGGACCGTTAAATGTACGTTCAGGGCCAAGCACCGCCTCGACAATAATCGGTTCCCTCGGAAAAGGATCCTCGATTAAAGTTGAAAGCATTTATTCCTGCTACGGTGGCGACAAATGGTACCGGATCACCTTGAATGCCCATAAAGGATATATAAACGCCAAATATGTCGCAACAAATATCAAAGATGGCACCCTGGTGATTTATAATCCGATCAAAACGGGCACTGCAACCGCTTCCATCACTATACATACCGGCCCTGATGGCGGCTATTCCGTTTGTGGGCAAAAGTCGTCCGGTTCCACAATCCCATTATTGGGGTCATTCACCAGTGCCACCGGTACAAAATGGTATCTTATATCAACGCAAAACAGAGTTTGCTACATTTCTTCCAAGTATATCTCCTTGATTGGATCGAGCACAAGCCAAAACGCCCAAAAAATAGTGAATTTGGCGCTGTCCAAGGTTGGATGCGCCTATGTGTATGGCGCAGAAGGGCCCAATTCATTTGATTGCAGCGGATTTGTTTATTGGGTTGTCAATAATAGCGGCATCAACGGTTTGACCGTTCCAAGGACTTCTGACGCGCTTTATACAACATACAAATCAAACAATATTGGAACAAATATCTCAAATGCGAGACCCGGTGATATCATTTTGTTCAGCAACAACGGAGCCGTTAGTGGCATTTGTCATTCAGCAATCTACTATCAAAACGGGAAAATGATCCACGCAAGCACTTCTTCAACCGGAGTGATTGTGTCATATGTTTCCTATTCGACAACCAATAAAAGTATCTTTGCCATCATTAGATTGCCCGGCATTTGATTTAATTAACAATATTATAATTATGTAAACTATTTACAGAGTATTCACATCGACATCATCGATCCAGGAGGTTGTATAGTATGGAAATGAATGACATCATCCTGAAAAAGAGAATGGGCAACGCCTTATCCAAAGCAGAAATCGCATTTTTCATCGAAGGATATACAAAAGGTGAAATTCCTGATTACCAGGCCTCCGCATTGCTGATGGCAATCATGTTTCAAAAGCTTGACATCGAAGAGACGGTTAATTTGACCGAGTCCATGAAGATGTCTGGCGATACGGTGGATTTGTCGCCAATCAACGGAATCAAGGTCGACAAACATAGTACTGGTGGTGTAGGGGACAAAACAACCTTGATTGTTGGGCCTATCGTTGCTTCCTGCGGCGTTCCGGTTGCGAAAATGAGCGGTAGGGGTCTTGGATTCACCGGAGGAACAGTTGATAAAATGGAGTCCGTGCCCGGGATGCAAACCACCATGGACACTGATCACTTCATCAGTCAAGTCAATCGCATAGGGCTTGCGGTCATAGGTCAAACCGGGCATATCGCACCAGCGGACAAGAAACTATATGCATTGCGGGACGTTACAGCCACAATTGATAATTTAAGCCTGATATCATCCAGTATAATGAGCAAAAAGCTGGCAGCCGGCGCAGATGCCATTTTACTCGATGTGAAATGTGGCAGTGGCGCATTCATGAAAGATATTGACGATGCAACCTCATTGGCTGAAATGATGGTTCATATCGGGCATCAATTCAACAAAAAAACGGTTGCCGTTGTGACCGACATGAGTCAGCCCCTCGGCCATGCGGTGGGAAATAGTCTGGAAGTGATGGAAGCAATACACACGCTGAAAGGCCAAGGACCCAAAGATATCACAGAATTGTCACTGGAATTGTCTAGCATTATGATATATTTAGGAGGGAGATCAAAATCTCTTGATGAGGGCAGAAAAATGGCAGCCAAATCCATCGCGGATGGAAGAGCGCTGGAAAAATTCCGGCAGTTCATATCCGCTCAATCCGGAAACCCTGATGTTACAAATGATGAATCCCTGTTTCCCCAAGCCGAACACGAGATTTCAATGCATGCCCATGAAAATGGATTTATACATGGAATAGATGCCAACAGTATCGGTCTTGCTTCCCAACATACCGGTGCGGGCAGAATGATTATGGGAGAGACCATAGACCTATCCGCCGGAATCGTACTTCAGAAAAAAGTTGGCGATGTGGTGCAGGTTGGCGACATATTAGCCACAATTCAAGGAAATGATGAAAAAAAACTGCAGGCAGCGAAGATCGAATGCATAGATGCTTTTCAAATTGGAAAAAAGAAGCCTGCCGGCGAACCATTAATTAAAAAAATTATCGGGTTATTATAAATTGAGTCTTAAAGTCATTGGAGGAAATATACAAAATGAAAGTTTTGATAAAATATAGGTGGATTGGAATATGCTTGATGATGTTGGCTTTTTTTGCCATTTACTCTAGTGCGACAATGTCGGAGGCTTATGCGGATACAACAACCCAGTCAGTTAAAGTGACTGTGTCCACTTTAAATGTCAGAAGCGGTGCGGGAACAAATTATGCGATTCTGGGAAAATTGACATTGGGCACGAAAATCACCGTAACAGGCAGCGTCACCGCCAACAATCAAAAGTGGTACAAGTTTTCCTACAAATCCAAAACTGGATATGTTCTAGCCCAATACACAACCAAATTATCAACGACACTGTATTACAATCCTTTGAGAACAGGAAAATCATTATACTTGATTTACGTCAGACCGGGTCCTTCCACATCGTATGCGAAAGTCGGTACGATTGTAAAGGGGACAACCATCACATTGCGTGCTTTGTATACCAAGGCCAATACAACAACATACGCCAAATGGTACCGCATCACTTACAATGGCAAAACCGCTTATGTTGTCGCGGATTACTTCAAAATGTTGCCGACAGTTGTGAACTACAGTCCATCCAAAGTCGCAATATCCAAGCAGGCGACCTCCTACAGAAGCGGGCCCGGAACTGGCTACACCAAACTGGGCACTGCGGCGGTGAATACACTTGTTACCGTTTCAGCCAAACTGACAACATATGATTCTACCACATACAACCAATGGTACAAAACAACATACAACGGCAAAACAGCCTATGTTTACGCCGGCTTTTTCATATGGATGCCGGATGCGGATCCTGCAACTTTTGAAACATACATGAATAATCAAGGTTTTCCGGAGAGCTACAAGGCATCCCTACGCGGTCTGCATGCCGCTCACCCCAAGTGGGTATTCATCGCGCAGAAGACTGGAATTGACTGGGCTCCGGCGCTGGCAAAAGAACAAGTCGTCGGCATAAGTCTTCTTTCGTCAGCCAGCTCAGAAGCATGGAAATCATTTGCGGAGGGGGCTTATGATTTCACCAACAACGCTTATGTGAAATATGATGGTTCCTGGAACGCTGCGGATGCAAAGGTTGTTTCCTATTATTTTGATCCAAGGAATTTCCTGAACGAAGCTGGGATTTATCAATTCCTTGATCATCGGTTTGATGCTGCTTCTCAAAACACATCCACCATCCTGTCCATTGCGGATGGTTCATTTCTACATACCAGTGAATACGCCAGCACAATCTATAAAGCAGGCGCCGCCTCCGGCGTCAATCCAAATGTCCTTACTTCCATGATCAGGCAAGAGCAGGGGACAAGTGGAACCAGCCCGTTGATTTCCGGCACTTATCCGGGTTATTTGGGCATTTACAATTATTTCAATATCGGCGCTTACACAACAAACACGATGAGTGCCGTCGAAAGAGGACTATGGTGGGCTAGTGGTGCGGGCACCGGTGCGACGGACTATGGAAGACCATGGAACTCTAAACTGAGATCGATCACCGGCGGTGCGCTTTACTATAAAGAGCGATACCTATTGTATAATCAAAACACACTATATTTAAAAAAATTCAATGTCATGAATGGAGCAACCAGTGTCGGTACCCATCAATATATGACACATATTTTGGCGGCAGCCAATGAGGCTACTTTGTTGAGCAAAGCATATACCACCAATTCCGACTATCCCTTATTATTCTGCATCCCGGTTTATAACAATATGCCGTCGGCTGTCTGCGCAAAGCCGGGCACAATCGGCAATAATGACAATCTGTTGAATTCTCTTCGGGTGATCAACGCCAATACAGAGGGCCAATATACTTTGACACGATCCACCGGAACTACTGGTTTTACCAGGTATACCACAGACTATTCTGTTACAGTGCCATCAACTGTTTCCAAGATCATAGTCAATGGTGTTGCCCATAATAATGTGTCTTATATAGCTTCAAGTTATATAACCCTGGGTGCAATGGACACATCGCTGCCTGCCGGATTCAAAAATACTGGAACAACCACTAAGATCACAACGGTGACGGCATCATCTTTGCCGATTCGCAGCAGCCTTGGTGATTCATATACCATCCTTGGCAAATATGCCAATGGCGCCAAAGTTACGGTGAAGGGCATCACATATATAAACGGTAAATATTGGTATACTGTGGCATACAACAGTACCACTGGATATATCGATTCTGCAGGAACCAATTTGATCACTGCCACCAAGTACTATTCCGATTGGATGACCGGAACGGCGACAGCCAATGTGAATGTCAGAAAAACCGCCTCAACCTCCGGCACAGTCTTGGGTACCCTAAATAACGGAACCGCAATACAAATTTATGGTTATATAACATATCCTGATGGAAGCAAGTGGTATATGGTGTCCTACAAAGGTGCGACCGTAAGCGGAGGTGATGTCATCCAATTGGCTTCCGGCACAAACACGGTGAAATTGGCCGTGACTTCGACAAGCGGTCAAAAGAGAATCTACACCATAACTGTGAACAGGTGATATAGGATTATAATGATTAGGACGAGTGAGACGAATAAAATGAAGAAAAATGCCGTAAAACCAAGAGCTTATTCTGTGTGCATACTTGTAGCGATGCTGTGCATTATTTTGATGACGCCGATTTTGTCGTCCGCTGAAACAGGTTCCGTCACCATTGCCGCCAAAACATCGTTTCAAGTGGGGGACACAATGGATGTCACGGTGAAATACGCCGCATCAAGCCTTGGCCGTATCAATGGTCAATTGATTTATGACCCCGACTTGCTTCAATACATCTCTGGTGGAACAAGCGGCAGTGCTGCCGGAATTGTCCAAATGAGTAGGGGAATGGATGGCCAATCGTCCCAAAGTTTCACAATCCACTTCAAAGCGTTGATTGCGGGTGCCGATTATCTGCAAGTTCAAACCCTTGAATTGGTTGACTTGGATGAAAGAGATCTGGGAAATCCAGGCGCAAGCGTGAAATATACCATCAAAGAAGTGCCAACGGAAGACAATGGTGATTCAACCATCACACCTGATGATTCCAGTTCCAAAACCAGCGATAGTGTGGACAACAACAACGGTAGCGTGGATGAATCCACAACAAACAAAGCTCCCGACACAATTTGGATTTATGCGGGAGCCATTGCTGTAACGTCGATATTGCTTATTCTTGCCATTGTCATTTCAAGACAGAAAAGAAAATAGGATGGTCATTTTAGGTTTTCCGGATTGAGACATTCCAATTCGGGAACGACGAAAATACCATTTTTGCGTATTAAGACATTATCGAAATACATTTCACCACCACCGTAATCCTCCCGCTGAATCATGACCAGATCCCAGTGTACCGCGGATTTATTACCATTGAAGGCATCCTCATAAGAAGCGCCGGGAGTCAAGTGAAAACTTCCGGCTATTTTTTCATCAAAAAGAGTATCTTTCATAGGGTGGAGGATATAAGGATTGACACCGATGGCGAATTCACCAAAGTATCGTGCGCTGTCATCCGTATCCAAAAGTGCATTGATCCTAGTTGTGTCATTGGCGGTGGCCTCCACTATTTTACCATCCCTAATGGTGAATTTTATATTTTCATATGTGAAGCCTTGTTCCTCAGAAGGAGTATTGTACGAGATGAATCCGTTCATTGAATCTTTTACAGGAGCGGTATACACTTCACCATCCGGTATGTTTTTTTCGCCGCTGCATTTGATGGCGGGGATACCTTTGATTGAAAAGCTTAGGTCGGTACCGGGACCAACAAGCCGAACCATATCGGTCCGTTCCATATAATCGACAAGCTTGTCCATCGCTCTGCCCATTTTGGCATAATCAAGATTGCAAACATCAAAATAGAAGTCGGTGAAGGCCTCTAGGCTTGTGTTGGACAACTGCGCCATGGAGTCATTTGGATATCTTAAAACAACCCATTTCGTTTGATTGACACGATAATCCAGCACAGGTTGCAATGCACTATAATATAGGTTTTGTTTTTCTGAAGGCACATCGGCCAATTCCGAGCAATTGGCACTGCCCCGCACAGAAATATAGGCTTGCATGCCTTTCATCTGTGCCAATTGGATTTCATTCATAAATGAAAGCTGATCCTGACTGCATCCAAGCATGATTTCACGGATAATCTGGGAGTCCCGGATTTCAGTAAAAGGGATGCCGCCGGCTTTATAGATTTCTTTTATGATTTGCCTGACCAATGGTCTGGTCGCTTCACCTTCATAATTGACCAACACCCGGTCTCCTGGTTGAACCTGACAGGAATATTCAACCAATGACTCAGCCAATTTAACTATTCTAGTGTCCATTTCAACTCTCCAATCTATTTATACAACAAGCTATATGGATATTATACATTAAAACCCGTTCCAGTAAAATATTTCTATTGCTTAAACCTGAGATTATTTGTAGAATGTCACCATGAGACAAATTTTTATTATTAATCCGGCAGCCGGGCAGGGCGAAGCGACAAAGCTGACTCAATCCATTAAAGATGCAGCCGAAGCCTTAGGGGTAGAGATTGAGTTATACTTTACCACCGGGATCAAAGATGCTGAACGATTTACCAGAACCGTATGCAGGAATAAAAATTCTGATGAACCGGTTCGTTTTTATGCCTGCGGAGGGGACGGAACGTTGAACGAAGTCGCCAACGGATCCTTTGGCGCTTCCAATGTGGAGGTTGGCCATGTGCCTACAGGCACCGGAAATGATTATGTAAGGGATTACAACAAGCCGGAAGCTTTTTTGAACATAACAGACCAATTGAAGGGCAAGTCCATTTCAGTTGATTTATTTCAGTATCAAGGAATCATCGATGGCATCCAACAAACACGGTACTGCACCAACATGATGAATATCGGGTTTGACTGCAACGTGGTTTATCGAACTTCAATATTAAAAACCAAACCTTTTATCAAGGGATCTCTAGCCTATTACCTTGGCATATTTTACGAACTGATCAAAAAAAATGGCACCGACCTAAAACTTCTTTATGAAGATGGTTCTCTGATTGACGGTAAAATCCTCTTGGCTGCGGTCGCCATCGGCGGCTATTGCGGCGGCGGGATCAAGGGTTTGCCACGTGCGAAACAATCCGATGGATTATTTGATGTCCAAGTCATCCAAAACACGACACGGCGCATGTTTGTTCGCTTACTCCCAAAATACATTAAAGGAACTCACCTGGAAGATGGACGTACGAAAAGCTTAATCGATTACAGACAAGTCAAACATTTGGAGATTACGCCCAATCAAGGGTTTACACGAGTTTGTGTCGATGGAGAGATGGAAACCGCAGGACATCTTAAACTGGATATCGTTCCGAATGCATTGAATTTCATCTTGCCTGATTTTAGCGATTGAATACCTAAATTACAACGGTTTTTATTGGTTCTATATCAATAATGCCATCAACTGTGACGGACGTGACACGTCCGTCTTTTATTATCGCTTCGGAGGACAATTCACCCTGAGGCTGTTTGGTGTCGTACCGATAGCGGCCGTCCGGTTTTTCGTAGGAAAGGGCACAGGCAAGGGCGGCAGTTCCGGATCCGCAGCTGCCCTCCAGGAATTTTGTTTCCACTTCGCGCACGTATACCACCGGAATCATCGACTTGTCTATGGAGTTGTAGAACAATACTCCCATTGCCACCGGGTCGGATTCTTTTTGAAATATTTCATGAATGGAATCCGCCAGAGAATCGTCAAACTCCAAATCCATTAAAACGACATGCCCAATACCGTCCATTTCCACCATCGTGCATTGAATGGATTGACGCTGGATGAGTATGGTTCGCCGAGCGATGGAAAGAGGAGGTGGCAATAAAACTGAAACCCACCTTGTTTTGAGATTGCCGCTAACGGTCATAATCTCACGCATACCGCTGGCATGAACCTTCACCGAAAATTCATTTGCCGCCAAATTATTTTGTTTCCGCTGGGACAATGCCAGGTACAGCCCAAAAGAGCGGGTGGCGTTGCAACAAAATTCCAACCCGCACATTTCGAATTTTCCATCCCATGATGGGTTGGAATCCGGGACAATATATGCGACTTGTTCTCCGTTGAGTTCAGGATCATTCAGCAGCCTCTGGGCAAATGCCCCATATTTTATCCGTTCAACGGGAGTAGTGACAAAAAGAGTGACGTTGCCTGAAGCATTAGCAGAAAAAATTTTTAATTCCATTAGGTCTCCTTGCGCACATGGGAGGAATAGGGTATACTACATAAAGTTGAAATTCATGGAGGGTTATCGAAGTGGTCATAACGGGGCTGACTCGAAATCAGTTTGTCTTCACGGACACGTGGGTTCGAATCCCACACCCTCCGCCAACTGATAGCTTAAAACAAAGTCATTGATTATTCAATGGCTTTTGTCATATAAGCGTTGATTGCAAATCCAATCACGATGATGCATCCTGCCACAAGCTGAAGGGGGGCGAAGGTTCCCTCAAGAGTCGCATCCAGAATCACACTACAAAATATTTGGCCAACAAACATCAAGATCGTCAGTGAATACGAGGATACATGATGCAACAGATAATTTGACAGCGTCACTGCGACAACACCTAGAAAACCGCCAGTGAAAATCCAAAAGTTGTCTATGGTGATATGGCGGAAGGGAATCCCACCCGGGAACAACATAATGCCCCAAATAACAAAAGAGACAATCATTCCAAACAAATGGTTGTACCAAGCGGATAGAGAAGGGTTTGTCTTCTTTCCTAAAGCGCCGTTGATGGTGCGGGAAGACACAACAGAAATTCCCGTCATCAACGCAAGGCAGACAGGAATGATGCTTTCTGCTGAAAACCCTTTCAGCATGACAGCTATCCCGATGGCCGCAAGCACCAATCCTGGGGTTTGCCTTATATGGATGGGATGTCTTTTCATTCCAAGCAAACCAAAATGATCGACGATCAACGCCGAGACTGTTTGTCCCAGCAATCCAAGGGCCACTAGGGCGGTGACACTGATTTTTCCATAAGCTGCATTGAACAGCAGTACTGTCGCCACACCAAAAAAACCACCCAAGTAAAGGTGGAACGGAATTTTCTGGTGGCGAAAAGGTACTTGTTTTTTGGCTGAGAGCCATAAAGACGACCCAACCAGGCCGACGAAATGGATGACAAGGCAGGAAAGATAAAGTCCAATGAAAAGTCCCAAACGGCCATTCACAACGACCATGAGGGCCAATATGCCACCGGTGAGCAGTGTCAATAAATAATTAATGGAATTCACCTCCGGTTTTTTGCAACATGTTTTTTAATCTGGGCAAAAGTTTCGTCACTGATGTGATGTTCAATTTTGCATGCATCGACCTTTGCGGTGCTTTCATCCACACCGAGAAGAACCAACACATCCGTTAAAAACGTATGGCGTTCATACATTTTTTCGGCGATGGCAAGACCCGATGCGGTCAACGTGATATATCCGTTCGCATCAACAGTAATCAAACCTTCCTGCTTGAAATGTTTCATCGCGACGCTGATGCTGGGCTTGGCGTAGTTCAACTCATTGACGATATCAATGGACCGAACCATTCCGTTGCGTCGTGATAGAATTAAAATTGTTTCCAGATAGTTTTCGGCTGATTCCTGAATTTTCAATTTGTGGCTCCTTTTTGTCTTGAAAGTTAAAGGACAGCGGTTTCGAGGGCGAGTTTTATCATTTCATCGGAAGCAAACAATCGCTCCTCGACAGTGCACTTTTCCCCGGTAATGAAATGGTCCGTGATTGTCATCATCGCCAATGCGTTCACACTATGGTAAGCAGCGTTCATATATAGGGCTGCGGCTTCCATTTCAACCGCCAAAACATCCATTTTAGCCCATTTTTTCCACCAGTCCGGATCTGTCTCATAAAAGACATCACAACTCACGATATTGCCCGGTTTCATGGACAGGGACAAGGACTTATTGGCAAGGTACGCTTTTTCCATGAGAGACCAGCTTGCACACGGTGCGAAGTTGCCGTCCACACCAAAACCATGAATGTAGTTTGAATCCGTTGAAGCGGCAAGGCCAACGACAACGTCCTTAATTTTGATATCTTTATGGAATGATCCTGCAGTTCCAACACGTATCAGATTTTGAACACCGTATTCGGCGATCAGCTCCCAGGAATAAATCCCCATGGAAGGCATGCCCATCCCGGTGCCTTGTACTGAAACCGGAACACCCTTGTAACGGCCAGTATAGCCAAACATGTTTCGTACCTGATTGTAGAGCACCGGAGCTTCAAGAAAATTCTCGGCTATATATTTTGCTCTGAGCGGATCTCCGGGCAAGAGAATACTTTCTGCAATGTCGCCTTTATTTGCGGCGTTTATATGAGTGCTCACGTTTTTCTTCCTTTCATTTAAACATGGAATGATGTATAATCCAGTTACCAACACGTCGATTATAACATAATGGAGGTTGTAATGAAACACGGAAAATACCATGAAATCAGGCCTCTGGTTTCATTAAAAGATCTTATAGATTCATGTGCCGCGACATTTGGAGACAGACCGGCCTTCCTGACAAAAACGGTGAAAGGCGGAGAGTATTCCGAAATCAGTTTCAATAAACTTAAGGAAGACATCGACGGCCTCGGCACCTATCTTGTAAGTTTGGGGCTTAGTGGCAAAAAAATCGCTGTAATCGGACCCAATTGCTATCAATGGGTCATCGCTTACTTTTCAATCGTCAACGGAACCGGCATTGTTGTGCCGCTGGACAAAGAATTAAGTCCGGTTGAGATCAAAAACCTTGTGAAAGCAGGGGAGTGCAACGCCGTGTTCACAACATCGGAGTATATACCAACCTTCCAGGAGGCAGGACTGGAACACATTTTCACAATGGATGCCTATGAACAGGACAAGTCTCAGGTTGAAGGCCACATCAAGTTCATGACCCAAAAGGGGAAGGAAATGATGAAAGCCGGGGATCGCAGTTTTGTCGATGCCTCAATCGATCCCCAAAAAACCACGGCGATTCTCTTCACATCCGGTACAACCGATGTACCGAAAGGCGTTATGCTGTCCCATGAAAACATCGCATTCGTTGTCAAAGGCGTTTCACAAATGGTAAAGTTGAAGGAGGATGACAGAAGTCTTTCAATATTGCCCATACATCACACTTTTGAATCCACCATCGGCATTATGGTCGTTCTGTTTCAGGGATCGTCCATCGCCTTTTATGAAGGGCTGAAATACGTCGTTAAGAATTTGCAGGAATCCAAAGCCAGTGTGCTTGTCGCGGTTCCTTTAATCATTGAATCCATCTACGAAAAAATATGGAAACAAGCCAGGGATACCAAAAAAGATGGCATGTTGCGCGCTGCCATTCGGTTGAACAAAACTTTGTCGGCATTGGGGATCGACCGTCGAAGACAGATATTCAAATCCGTCTACAATAATTTCGGTGGAAATCTCCGCCTTTTTGTCTCCGGTGCCGCGGCGATCAACCCTACTGTGGTTCGGGGGCTGATGGACCTTGGATTTGAGATCACCGTCGGATATGGACTTACAGAAACGGCTCCTTTGACTTCCGGTGTCGCCGATTTTGAATTTGACACCTTATATACCAAACCGGGATCCTGTGGCAGAGCATTGCCGGGAGGAGAATTGAAAATCATCGATAAAGACGAGGACGGCATAGGCGAAATCATCTACCAAGGCGCCAATGTCATGCAGGGGTATTACAATATGCCAGAAAAAACCGCTGAAGTGATTGTAGATGGTTGGTTCCATACGGGTGATTTGGGATTTATCGACAAAAATGGCTGGCTCCATATCACAGGCAGAAAGAAGAACGTCATTGTGACGAAAACAGGCAAAAATATTTATCCCGAAGAGCTGGAAGAGCTATTGAAAGACGATCCCTACGTCAAGGAATCGATGGTTTACGGATTGGAGGACGAAAAGGACGGTGATGTCTCTGTGGCAGTTCAGATTATCCCGAATATGGATGCCATCCATGCAGAATTCGGCTCCGAAAAGACAGAGGCTGAGATCCATACCATTTTAAAAGACAGCCTCCATGCCATAAACGAAAAATTGCCCAGTTACAAGCGTATCCGCAATATTATTGTGAGAAGCCACGATTTCATCAAAACAACCACCAAAAAGATCAAGCGGGATGCAAATCGTTGAAAATAAAAAAGATGGGAGACACTTCCATCTTTTTTTCTTAGTATTTTGCGCATTTAACTTATGCGCTGCGTGGGGACGGGTGAGCTAGTTCGCCTTTTGGGCTTTGTTGAATCTTTTGGTTAATCGGGACACTTTTCGAGATGCGGCATTTTCATGAATGGTTCCTTTGGCCGCAGCTTGCTTGAGTTTTTTCTCTGCCATTACAAGATGCTCCTTTGCGGCTTCCGTATCGCCCGCGGCGATGGCTGCGTCAAAGCTCTTCAAAACAGTTTTGATATGAGCTTTCACTCTTCTGTTTCGAGCAGTTTTTTTCTCGATGACCAGGATTCGTTTTTTTGCGGATTTAATATTTGCCATTGTGTAATTTCACCCCACTTCTGTTAATTTAATTTAGCAAAACTCGCAGGTGTAAGTATATATGATTTGCGTGTTGAAATCAAGCACTATTTCAAGTAAAATAGTTGAGACATAACTAATGAAAGAAAGAGGAAAAGATGAATTCTTATCAACAATATATCAGGAATTTCTGCATCATAGCCCATATAGACCATGGCAAATCCACATTGGCGGATCGAATTATCGAAAATACCGGTTTGGTCGCCAAGCGGGATATGCGTGAACAGTATCTGGACAATATGGATTTGGAACGGGAAAGAGGCATTACCATCAAGTTGCAGGCGACCCGACTCCACTATAAAGCAAAGGATGGCAATGACTACATTTTCAATTTGATTGATACGCCTGGACATGTGGATTTTACTTACGAAGTCTCAAGAAGTCTCGCAGCCTGTGAAGGGGCGATCTTGATTGTGGACGCCTCCCAGGGAGTTGAGGCGCAGACATTGGCAAACGTATATCTGGCGCTGGAAGAGGATCTCGAGATATTGCCCGTTCTGAACAAAATTGATTTGCCCAGCGCAAGACCGGATGAAATCAAGCTGGAAATCGAAGAAGTCATTGGGCTGGACGCCGAAGACGCCCCATTGATTTCAGCGAAAGAAGGCATCGGCGTGAACGAGTTGCTTGAAGAGATTGTACATCGCATTCCAGCTCCGAAAGGGGATGAGACGGCGCCATTAAAGGGGTTGATTTTTGATTCGTTTTACGACAATTATCTTGGGGTCGTCATTTACACAAGAATATTCGAAGGCACAGTGAAAGCCGGCGAAGTCATCCGTCTGATGAACACCAAGAAAAAATACGAAGTCACCGAAGTGGGTACCTTTTCACCCAAGCCAGTTCCATGTCAGGCACTGAAGGCCGGTGAAGTAGGATACATCTGTGCAAGCATCAAACAAGTTAAAGACGCTCGCGTCGGAGACACCATCACTTCCGACAGCAGACCCACCGATCACCCGCTGCCTGGGTACAAAAAGGCTCAATCCATGGTCTACTGCGGAATCTATCCTGCAGACGGCGAAAAATACGAAAGCGTCAAAGATGCCCTAGAAAAACTACAGGTCAACGATGCGGCATTCCACTTTGAACCTGAGACTTCCGCAGCGCTGGGATTTGGATTCCGGTGTGGATTCTTGGGGCTGCTTCATATGGAAATCATCGTCGAAAGACTGGAAAGGGAGTTTAACCTGGGCGTCATCACCACATCTCCCAGCGTCATCTATAAAGTGATCCTAAAAAATGGCGATGTTGAAATGATCCAAAATCCCTCCAATCTCCCGGACTTAATTGAAATAGAACACATTGAAGAACCAATTGTCAAAACGGACATCATCCTGCCAAAGGAATATGTGGGGTCCATCATGGAGATTTGCCAGGATCGAAGGGGCAAATTGCTGCACATGGAATACCTGACACCCACCAGAGTTCAGCTTCATTATGAGATGCCTCTGAATGAGGTTATTTATGATTTCTTTGATGCCCTCAAATCCAAGACCCGCGGTTATGGTTCGTTGGATTACGAATTTTTACGCTATGAAAAGTCGAATTTAGTCAAAATGGATATCTTGCTGAACAAGGATTTGGTCGATGCCTTCTCAATGATTGTCCATGAATCCAAAGCTTATGCAAGAGGCCGTTTTGTCTGTGAAAAACTCAAAGAAGTCATCCCCATGCACCAGTTCGAAGTTCCTATACAAGCATCCATCGGGCAGAAAGTGATCGCCAGAGAAACAGTAAGGGCGTACCGAAAAGACGTTATCGCCAAATGTTATGGCGGTGATATTTCAAGAAAGAAAAAATTATTGGAAAAACAAAAAGAAGGCAAGAAAAGGATGCGTCAGTTCGGTAAGGTTGAAGTTCCTCAAGAAGCTTTTACAGCTGTGCTGCGATATGATGACAACAAATAAAGCACAACAATCAAACATGCCCATCGGAGTGTATGTCCACATTCCGTTCTGCGAAAGAAAATGCAATTATTGCAGCTTTTTATCCTCTGCACAATTTAGCCGGGAGACGCTGTCGGAATATACCAAATATCTATTGCGGGAAGTTTCTTTGATCAAGCAGAAGGGAATCTGCGGCGAACACCCTTGTGAAAGGCCGGTCGACAGCATTTTTATCGGTGGCGGCACCCCGTCTCTACTTGACGAATACGATATTGGATCTTTGTTGGGTGGCCTCAGAAAGCACTTCGATTTGAAGAAAGATACTGAAATCACAATCGAGACAAATCCAAACTCTCTCAATCGGAGCAAGCTGAAAGCATATCTCGACGCTGGAGTCAACAGAATCAGCATTGGGTTGCAATCTTTCGATGATGAGATTCTAGCACGACTGGGACGTTTGCATACGGCCGAAGAGGGAATGGCTGCGGTTGAGTCCGCACGAAATGCCGGATTTACCAATATCAATTTGGATTTGATGTTCGGCATCCCCGGACAGTCCTTGGACATTTGGATGAAATCCCTTGAAGAAGCCGTCAAACTTGACCCTTCACATCTATCATTATATTCTCTTCAGATCGAGGAGGGAACACAGCTATACAACGATTACAAACTGGAACGGATTGACAGTGTGGATTTGACGGTCGACCGGCAATGTTACCATGACGGCATAGGCTATTTGTCTCGAAACGGTTTTGCCCAGTATGAAATTTCAAATTTTTCAAAGATGGATTTCCAATGCAAACATAATATGAAATATTGGAATATGGAAGATTTTCTCGGTTTGGGCGTTGGCGCTTCATCCTATTTGGGCGGAAAAAGATGGAAAAACATCACCACCCGCGACGGATGGTTTGAACAAATTGAAAAAAATGAAGTGCCTAAGGACGTTGATAGTATTGAGAACGAAACATTGAAATCGTCCATGGGAATCTTTATGTTCACCGGATTGCGCAAAATCAAAGGTATTTCTCTGACTGAGTTCAAAGAACGTTTCCATCTCTCTTTTTTTGACGCCTTCAAAGATAACATGCCGGAATTAATGGATTGTAGAAAAAGGGGATTGCTGGATTGGGATGCTGAAGGTCTTGGCCGGGTATGGCTTACCGAAAACGGAATTGATGTTTCAAACAACATATTTGAATGTTTTGTATAAAATGTTATTATATTACATTTCAGGAGATATTTAGTATGGAAAAAGTAATCATGGCATTAGACCAGGGGACAACGAGTTCAAGATGCATCCTATACAACAAAAAAGGAGAAATTGTCAGCCAGGCTCAAAAAGAGTTTGCCCAATATTATCCGCAGGCAGGTTGGGTTGAGCATGACCCGATGGAGATTTGGTCGACACAGCTGGGCGTTGCACAAGAAGCCTTGGCAAAAGTCAATCTAACCGGTCAAAATGTTTTTGCAATCGGTATCACCAACCAACGGGAAACCACTGTCGTCTGGGATAAAAAAACCGGACAACCAATCTATAATGCAATTGTTTGGCAATGTCGGCGAACGGCCGAAGACTGCGCTCAGTTGATTCGGGCAGGTCATTCCGCGATGATTCAACAAAAAACCGGGTTGCGTCCCGATGCCTATTTTTCCGGTACAAAATTGAAATGGATATTGGATCGGATTCCCGACGCCAGGGAGCGTGGAAAAGCTGGTGAAATATTATTTGGAACGATAGAAACCTGGCTGATATGGAAACTCACCGACGGAAACATTCACGTGACAGATTATTCCAATGCCAGCAGAACGATGATGTTCAATATCAATACCCTTGAATGGGATATTGAGTTGTTGGATTTGTTGGATATTCCAAAGCAAATGCTGCCACAACCGATGCCAAGCAGTTCGGTGTACGGTCTGACCTCCACTCGAATCATGGGGGTGGAAATACCAATCGCCGGCGCCGCGGGAGACCAGCAGGCAGCCTTGTTCGGCCAGACTTGTTTCAACGCTCACGAAGCGAAGATGACTTACGGCACCGGCGGATTCATGTTGCTGAACACAGGCGCAAAACCAGTGTTTTCTACACATGGTTTGCTTACCACCATCGCTTGGGGAATTGATGGGAAAGTCTGCTATGCGCTGGAAGGATCCATTTTTATTGCCGGCGCCGCCGTCCAATGGCTTCGTGATGAGTTGCAGTTATTCGATACTGCCGAGGAATCGGAAAAAATGGCTTTGTCCGTCGCCGATTCCAATGGAATATATGTCGTGCCAGCTTTCGTGGGCCTTGGCGCTCCTCATTGGGACTCTTATGCCCGAGGATCCATTTTCGGACTTACCCGCGGGTCCAACAAGAATCATTTGGTTCGTGCGACTTTGGAATCCATTGCCTACCAAACATTGGACTTAATTGATGCCATGTCAGCTGAGACAGGTGAACATTTGGCTTTTTTAAAAGTGGATGGCGGCGCATGCGCCAACAATTTTGTCATGCAATTCCAAGCGGATATCCTTGCCAAGGAAGTAATTCGACCGAAAGTGATTGAAACAACATCGTTGGGAGCGGCATATTTGGCGGGTTTGGCGACCGGGTATTGGCGGGACCGTAACGAAGTAATATCCAACAATCTAATCGACCGCCATTTTTATCCCGATATGGATGACGCAGACCGTGAAAAACATATAAAAATGTGGCACAAGGCGATTGAACGATCCAAAGGATGGGAAGAGGAATAGCAGGCCGAATCCGTTGCGTTTGAAGAGCGGATTTTTCCATTCGCTCCTTTTTTTTACGTGCTTTTGGTACAAACAAAAATACAGTGGTTTTTAAAAAATAATAGTTGACAAGCCTATGGGGAGGTGGTAAATTATCCTTAGATTAGCACTCATCATATTCGAGTGCTAACAGTAACGATTCCGGCTGTAAGTCCGGTACAAAACTTACAGGAGAACGAAATTGAGTTTAAACGAAAGAAAATTAAGAATACTGCAAGCCATTATTGGTGACTTTGTCTCCACTGCAGAACCGGTGGGCTCCAGGACGTTATCCAAAAAATATAATCTGGGTGTCAGCCCGGCAACAATTCGAAATGAAATGTCAGACTTGGAAGAGATGGGTTTTCTCACACATCCCCACACCTCGGCGGGACGCGTGCCTTCCGAAAAGGCATACCGCCTTTATGTGGATGAAATGATGGGAAAATATGAATTGTCTTCCGAAGAAAAGAGTCAAATCGCCACACAGCTTTACGAGAATGTGACCGAATTGGATAAAACCATCGAGCATGCCGCCAAGATTCTATCGGAAATCACAAACCTGACATCATTCGCACTGACGCCGAATCAAGATGAAGACACCCTTCGTTTCATCAATATCCTGCCTGTTGACGACAATACGGTGGTTTTGATGATTGTTTCCGAAAGTGGACAAGTATCAAATACCGCTTTGCATTTGAATGTGCCATATACCGAGGAATCCCTTAATCTCTTGGCGAAATCCATGACCTACAACTTCAAAGGGAAAACCTTGACCGAAGCATTGACAGTTGATATCATCACCTCCATAGAAAGCGATATTGAAGCGATGAGTGGGCTGGCAAGAAACATCATGCCCAATTTCATGAGAACCCTCGAAAAAATGTTGAACGTCAATCTATATATGGACGGGCTATCCAATATTTTTTCGATTCCAGAGTTCAACGACCTTGGCAAAGCCAAAATGTTCATGGAAATGCTCAACAAAAAGGAAGATTTCGCCAAGACTTTAATCAATCGGGAAGACGGGGTTATCATCACCATCGGCAATGAAAATACGGATGACCATATGAAAGATTGCAGTTTGATCACCGCCACATATCATGTGGACGGAAAACTGGTGGGCAAATTAGGTGTAATCGGACCGACGAGAATGAAATACAACCAAATCACATCCGTGATTGAATATTTATCAGAAAACCTTAGCAATTCATTTAAACTGACAGGAGGAAACAACGCAGATGACCAACACGAAAAAACCCCGGAATGAAGATTTGGACCAAGTCATAGAACGTCCATTGGAGTATGATCGGGCTGGCGAAGAAGAACCCAACAACCCGCAAGAGGACAAATCAAAGGAGTCTTCGTCTGTCGAACAAGAAGAATCAACGGTCAAGTACCTTAGATTAATGGCGGATTTTCAGAACTACAAGCGTCGATCAGAGAAAGAACGAGCCGAAATCCATGCATTTGCCAACGAAAAAATTGTCCTCGAGCTTCTTGGTGTGGTGGACAACTTCGAAAGGGCTCTGCAGCAGGATGCCGGCAACGATCAGCAATTTCGGGATGGAATGGCCATGATATTCGATCAGCTCAAAACTGTTTTGTCCAAGACAGGCGTTGAGGAGATAGAAGCCCTTGGTCAGGAGTTCGATCCGAAGTTCCATCATGCGATCATGATGGAAACCCACGACGAAACCAAAAGCGGACATGTTTCAATGGTGCTTCAAAAAGGGTATACACTTAAAGGCAAGGTGATTCGACCTTCCATCGTCAAGGTAGCGGAATAACAAATAAAGATACTATAAAAAAAGGAGAAATAAAAATGGGAAAAGTAATAGGAATAGACTTAGGAACAACAAATTCATGCGTGGCTGTGCTTGAGGCCGGATCACCGGTGGTAATCGCCAACGCGGAAGGAAGCCGAACCACACCTTCAGTGGTTGGTTTCACAAAAGGGGGAGAAAGATTGGTGGGTGAAACTGCCAAGAGGCAGGCCATCACAAATCCCGAAAGAACAATTTCGTCCATTAAAAGATATATGGGCAGCGATCACATTGTAGAAATCGATGGAAAAAAATATACGCCGCAGGACATTTCCGCCATGGTGCTGGGCAAACTGAAAGCGGATGCCGAAGCATATTTGGGAGAGAAGGTAACGGAAGCTGTCATCACAGTACCTGCTTATTTTACTGACAGCCAAAAACAGGCGACCAAAGATGCCGGAAAAATCGCCGGACTGGATGTGAAGCGTATCATCAATGAACCGACAGCCGCCGCGTTGGCTTACGGGTTGGACAAAGAGATCAACCATCACAAAATTCTCGTTTACGATCTGGGTGGCGGCACATTCGACGTTTCCATTTTGGAATTGGGCGACGGCGTCTTTGAAGTTCTGGCAACCAATGGGGACAACAGGCTGGGCGGCGATGACTTTGATGAAATCGTAATGAATTTCCTGGCGGATTCTTTTGCAAAAGAAAACGGAATCGATCTTCGAAAAGATCGAATGGCATTGCAGAGACTTCGTGAGGCAGCCGAGAAGGCCAAGAAAGAGCTTTCAACAGCCCAATCGACGAATATCAACCTGCCTTTCATCACTGTAAGCGATGCCGGTCCTCTGCATATGAACATGGATTTATCAAGAGCGAAATTCGACCAGTTGACCGCACATCTTGTGCAAAGAACAGTTGATCCGATGAAAAAAGCCATGGCAGATGCAAGCGTGACCAACAATGATATCGAAAAAGTGATTTTGGTGGGCGGATCCACAAGAATCCCAGCTGTACAGGATGCTGTAAAGAAAATCACCGGCAAAGATCCCTTTAAAGGAATCAACCCGGATGAATGCGTTGCCATCGGCGCCGCTATTCAAGCAGGTGTCCTGACAGGCGAAGTCCATGATGTCTTATTGTTGGATGTCACACCCCTTTCATTGTCCATCGAGACATTGGGAGGTGTTGCAACCAGATTGATTGAAAGAAATACAACAATACCAACAAAGAAAAGCCAGATTTTCTCAACTGCCGCCGACAGCCAGACCGCTGTTGACATCCATGTCCTTCAAGGCGAACGTGACATGGCTGCTGGAAACATCACCTTGGGACGATTCCAATTGACCGGCATTCCACCAGCGCCCAGAGGCATTCCACAAATCGAAGTCACCTTTGATATCGATGCCAACGGTATCGTAAATGTCAGCGCAAAGGATATGGGTACCGGAAAAGAACAAAGAATCACAATCACGTCTTCCACAAAGTTGACTGATGACGAAATCAACGCCAAAATCAAGGAAGCAGCCCAATATGCTGAAGAAGACAAACAGAAAAAAGAAGAAGTTGAGCTCCGAAACCAGGCAGAAACATTGATTTATGAAACCGAAAAAAATCTGAAGGACCTTGGTGACAAACTTTCGGAAGACGAAAAAGCGACCATCAACGGCGCGAAGGAAGATTTGGCCAAAACCCTCGAAAACGGGACTTCTGCGGATATTAAAGAGAAATTGGAAAAACTAACCGAGCAATTCCATACAATTTCTGCTAAAATGTACCAGAATGCCCAGAATGCCGATCCCAATATGGGAGGTCAACCGGGCGCCGGCGACAACGCCAATATGGGCGGACAAAGCGAAGCCGCGGATGACAATGTCGTGGATGCCGATTATGAAGTCGTCGATGAAGACAAAAAAGAGAACAACTAATCAACCAATTCAATAATGCAAAAGGACAAAGACCACAATGGCAGAAAAACGAGATTACTATGAGGTCCTGGGCATCAAAAAAGGTGCCACTGAAGCGGAAATAAAAAAAGCATATCGAAAAAAAGCGATGGAGTTTCACCCGGATAAAAATCCGGGTGATGCTGCTGCGGAAGAAAACTTCAAAGCCGTCAACGAGGCGTACAGCATCCTCTCGGATCCCGACAAAAAAAATAAGTACGACCGTTTTGGCCACGCAGGCGTTGATCCAAATGCCGGATTTGGCCAAGGTGGATTCGGACAAGGTGGATTTGGCGGCGCCGGTGGCGGTTTTGAAGATATTTTTGATATTTTTGGCGGTATGTTCGGCGGTCGCGGATTTTCACAACAGAGAAGAAACGGGCCCATGAAAGGTCGGGATCTTCAGAAGGGTCTTGCAATCACTTTTGAAGAAGCAGCCAAAGGTGTAAAAAAAGAATTTAAAATCAACAAGTATGTGGACTGCGCAACTTGTCATGGAACTGGTGCCGCACCTGGAACGTCCAAAGCAACGTGCCCCAAATGCAACGGAACGGGAGAAATCCACACAGTGCAACGAACTCCTTTCGGGCAGTTTCAAAGCACATCGCCGTGTGATCAATGCAATGGCACAGGCCAAATCAATGAAACGCCATGTACGAGTTGTGGAGGATCCGGCAAAGTCCGCAAGGATGTGACCATCGCAGTCAATATACCGGCAGGGGTTGACAATGACTCGGTGATTACCATAAAGGGGCAGGGAGAACCTGGCATGAATGGTGGTCCATTCGGGGATTTGTACGTTGTTCTTTCGGTCAAACCCCACGCTCTATTCAAGCGTTCGGGGCAGGACTTGCATTTGGAAATTCCAATCAGCTTCAATCAAGCCGCTTTAGGTGATCAGATCACTGTCCCAAGCATGGAAGGCAAGCTCACATATAAGATTCCGCCAGGAACACAACCGGGAACAGTGTTTCGTTTGAAGGGCAAAGGACTTGCCAATCCTCGTGGTTCTTCAAAGGGTGATTTGTACGTCAAGGTCATTCTGGAAATACCCACCAAACTCAATACCAAGCAAAAGAGCGCCATTGAAGAGATGGGTAAAATTGTCACATCGGATTCTTACCACAAGAAGAACAAGTTTGCTGAAACACTAAAGGAACTCTTTAAATAGTCGATTTGGATTGGATTTGCAATTTGTTCGGATTGTCTTCGCAGGACATGATTTCAATTCAAAAAAGAGCGGAACTCCCGCTCTTTTTCTGTTATAATATACTGCGAGGATATATGTTATGGAAATCATTGAAAACAGCGAGCACATTTATGAGGAAGATCTCGGATCGGTTAAAATTCCCGACGAGGTCATTTCTGTTTGTGCCATCAATGCCGCCACAAGAACAAAAGGCGTCGCAAGGCTGGCTGGTGGTTTATCGGACTCCATCACCGAAAATATTCTCGGAAAAGAACCTCTCTCCAAAGGTACGAAAGTGACTCAAACCAATGGCGGGATAACCATTGACTTGTTTGTAAAAGTGAATTACGGTGTTAAAATTCCATCTGTTGCATGGGATTTGCAAAGAAACGTCAAAAAAGAAATTGAAAGTATGACGGACAAGACTGTTTTGGCAGTCAATGTTCATGTTCAGGGTGTGGAAAGGGAAAATAGAGATGACAAGATCTGAAGCGAGAGAACTATTGATGCAAATACTTTTTCAAATGGATGCTCAGGACGATCACAGCGAGGCCTTAAAGGATCTTTTTCTTTCCGGCAAAAACATACCTGAGCAGCATCAAGAATACATCACCCAGCTTTTTTCAATAGTGAAGGAGCATCTGCCTGAGTTGGACGATAGGATCAATAAACATTCGGAAAAATGGACTACCCAAAGAATGCCAAAACCTGATTTGGCTATTTTGCGCCTTGCAACAGCTGAAATTCTATACGCCAAAGACATTCCTGACGCAGTTGCCATCGATGAAGCTGTTGAATTATCAAAGAAATTCGGATGCGAATCATCCCATAAATTTGTAAACGGTGTATTGGGAAATATTTCCAAAGAAATTGCCGCAATACGGGAAAATGAAAAAAATGAATCATGAACAAATTGTAATAGGCATTGACACCAGCGCCTATACCACATCCGTCGCTGCGGTCAATCAAAATGGGGAAGTCCTGTTGGACATCAAGCAGTTGCTTAAGGTTCCGGCGGGAATGCGTGGATTAAGACAGTCCATTGCCAGGGAACAGCACCGTTCCAATTTAATAAATATTCTTGATGGTCTCAAATGTCAACTGCCGATGGAGCATATAGTGGCCATTGCAGTCTCCGACAAACCACGGCCGGTTGAAGGATCCTATATGCCGGTCTTCATGGATGGTGTAAAGGCCGGAGCCGGCTTGGCTGCCAAACTGAACGTGCCGCTTTACTATTTCTCACATCAAGAGGGACACATCGAGGCTGTCAAACATTTTTCACCATTGGACAAAACCGAAAGAATCATATGTTTCCACCTATCCGGCGGAACAAGCGAACTTCTATTGGTTGAAAAGTCATCCATCAAAATCATCGGTGGATCCAAGGATCTGTCCTTCGGGCAATTGATCGATCGAGTCGGCGTACGTTTGGGTTATGGCTTTCCAGCTGGATTCGAAATGGATCGGATGGCATATGAAAAGAATAGTTCTTCAAGTTGGTTGAAGCCGATTGGATTGGATGGTCTGGCGTTTAATTTATCCGGCATCGAAACACAATGCCAACGCAGAATCGAAGAGGGAGTGGGCCCTGAGGAATTGGTCCCTGAACTTTTTGGCCATATTGCCGATTGTCTGGCCAAGATTTCCATCGCTGCCTGTAAAAATTATGATTTGAAACACATTATCTTCGTTGGAGGAGTATCCGGAAGCAAAACAATTCGAGAAAATCTTGCGCATAAATTGAAAGATATTTTTCCAATTTATGGAATATATTCATCAGACAATGCTGTCGGTATCGCATTATTGGGAGGCAAAAAACAGTGGCAATGAAGCCAATCGGCGTATCACAATTAAATGCATACATCAAACGTATACTGCAAACCGATCCGGTTCTCAGCCAAGTTTCAGTTCTGGGAGAAATTTCCAATTTGAAATATCACGATTCTGGTCATGTGTATTTCAGCTTGAAGGACAATGGCGGAAAGATCAATTGTTTTCTTCCACATGGTGTCGCGACGATTTTGCCTTTTCGGTTGGATGATGGCATGGAGATTGTCGCCATCGGCAATGTTTCAGTTTTTGAACGGGGCGGATATTATTCACTGCAGATCAAAAATGTTGAAATATCAGGCTCTGGGGACTTAAACCAAGCTTATGAACAGTTGAAGGCGAAATTGCTGAAAGAAGGTTTGTTTGATGCCAAGCACAAAAAACCTCTTTGCGGCTTTCCAAAGCAGATAGCAATCCTTACTTCCGCAACGGGCGCAGCTTTGCAAGACATGCTGAAAATAATCAAGGCGCGAAACAGCGTTGTGAATGTTCTGATCTATCCGGTCCTTGTCCAGGGGCCCGATGCCTCATCGGATATCGCTCAGGGAATTCGAACAATCAATCGTCTTTATCCCCATATCGACGGTATGATAGTCGGAAGAGGCGGTGGATCCCTTGAAGAATTATGGGCATTCAACGAAGAAGAGGTGGCCCGCAGCATCTACGGGTCAAAAATACCTGTCGTTTCAGCTGTTGGACACGAAACTGATGTGACAATTGCGGATTTTGTGGCAGATGTTCGGGCGGAAACCCCGACGGCCGCCGCAGCGCTGATCGTTCCCGATACCCACGAATTAATGGAATATCTCGATTTTCTTGATGGCAAGCTCAATGAGAATATTCAGTACTTTGTCGAAAAAAAGACTCAGGCGCTGAATGCGCTGAATATGGATGCCTTTCGCAAAAGTATTTTTAGCCGCACCGAGTTGCTGACACTCAAGATTATGAATACCCGTGATTTCATGAACCATCGCCTCGAAAACAAACTGAGCGGCTGTTCGTCAGCAATCAGTGAACTGCATGTTTTACTTGAAAGCCTCAATCCAAAGGCCATTATGGATATGGGATATGCAGCGATATTGTCCGACGAAGGCCAATTGGTCACAGGAATCGACTCATTGCATATGGGGGAAGACATCTCAGTTGTGTTGGCGGATGGTTTCGCAAAAGCAACGATTAATCAGGTTGGGAGGAATAAAAATGATCAAGACTGAAGCATTGACCTTTGAAGAAGCCATGGAAAGATTGGAAAAGGCCGCTGACAACCTTAAAAACGACAGCATTACACTGGAAGAAGCGCTTAAAAACTATGAAGAAGGCATAAAATTTTATGATACATGCGAGGCGATCCTCAAGGATGCCAAACAGAAAATAGAAACCTACTCAAAGTAGGGGAGGGCCACCATGAACGAAGATTATTTGCGTTACAAAAATATGATTGAGGCTCATCTTTTGGATTTTCTACCTGAAGTGGATTCAAAAAGCATGACCATCTATGAATCCATCAAGTACAGCCTAACCGCCGGGGGCAAGAGGATTCGCCCTGCGCTTTTGCTTGGCACCTGTGAGTTTTGCGGAGGTGATATCAAACAGGCGCTTCCATATGCTTGTGCGATAGAATATGTTCATACATATTCTTTGATACACGATGATTTGCCGGCGATGGACAATGATGATTTGAGGCGCGGACAACCCACCAATCATAAAATATTTGGAGACGCAATGGCGATTTTAGCTGGGGATGGCCTCTTGACGGCTGCCTTCGAGGTCATGTATCGGGATTTATTTCTATATTTCGATGATCCAGCCAGTATGAAGAGTCGAATCCGGGCCAGCTACGAAATAGCAAAAGGCGCGGGATGCCGAGGAATGGTTGCCGGGCAGGCTGCGGATATCGAAGGGGAAGGCAAGCATTATTCCAAAGAAATGTTGGATTATATCCATATCAATAAACCCGGGGCGCTCATCGTCGCCGCTATCCGCGCCGGAGCACATCTTGCAAACGCTGATGAAGCGACGTTGACGCGTTTAACCGAATACGGGGAGAATTTGGGATTGGCTTTCCAAATCGTGGATGACATCCTTGATGTCACCGGTGAAGAATCTGAAATGGGTAAAAGCAAAGGGATTGATGAAATTAAACGAAAATCAACCTATCCTGCCTTGTATGGTTTGGAAAAATCTGTGGAACGTATGCACGATCTCACAGAAAAGGCGATTGAAATCATGGGTCCTTACTATGATAATGCCGAGTTCTTCACCAAACTTGTCAGGGAATTGGAAAACCGGACAAAATAGTATTCCAAAAAAATAATCGAAGGAGCAAGCCTGCATGAGCAAAAATATATGCGATTATCAGTTTCCACAAGACTTAAAAGCGATGTCTGTCAGTGAAATGGAACATTTGGCCGGTGACATAAGGGATTTTATAATTGATAACTTGTCAAAAACAGGAGGACATTTGGCCTCGAACCTAGGGGTTGTCGAGCTGACCTTGGCCCTGCACAAAACATTTGAAAGTCCAAAGGACAAGCTGATATGGGATGTGGGGCACCAATCCTATGTGCATAAAATCCTGACCGGGCGGGCTTGTGGGTTTGAAACACTGAGACAAATGGACGGGCTCAGCGGTTTTCCCAAATCGTCCGAAAGCCCTCACGATATTTTCGACACCGGACATGCCAGTAATTCCATTTCCATCGCCGCCGGTTTGGAAAAAGCCCGGGAACTCTCTGGAGAATCCCATCACACAGTGGCGATTATTGGGGATGGCGCAATGACCGGGGGGTTATCCTATGAGGGATTGAATAATGTGGGAGGATCCAAATCAAGAGTCATCATCATTCTGAATGACAACGGCATGTCCATTTCAAAAAATATCGGAGGTTTGTCCAGACACCTTAATAAAGTCAGGGTATCGGCCAGATACTATAACTTCAAAGCTCATGTCAGACGACTGACCTGTTCCATACCCGGAATCGGACCTGCGATTTACTCGGGTATTCAAAACTTTAGAGACATGATCAAATATGCGATTGTCGATGGCGTGATTTTTGAGCAATTGGGTTTCACGTATCTGGGACCTATCGATGGCCATAATATTAAAACATTGATTGAAAATATGGAATTGGCCAAACAAGCCAAGGGCCCGGTATTGCTTCATGTATTGACCGAAAAAGGCAAGGGGTACAAAAACGCAGAGCTTTATCCCGGAAAATTCCATGGAACAGGACCTTTTGATCCCAGTACCGGTTGTGTGTTGAAACCTGCCACAAAACCATCCTATTCCCAGGTTTTTGGCAATAAGTTGATAGAGATGGCGGAAGAGGATTCAACTTTGGTTGCGGTTACCGCAGCGATGACAGACGGTACAGGACTGGCCGACTTTGCCTGTCGGTTTCCTAAAAGACATTTTGATGTGGGTATTGCGGAAGGGCATGCGGTTACTTTCGCAGCCGGTTTGGCGGCAGGTGGTCTAAAACCTGTGGTCGCCATTTATTCCACTTTCTTGCAACGAAGTTATGATCAAATTTTAATTGATGTTTGTTTGCAAAATCTACCCGTTGTTTTCGCAATAGACCGGGCGGGAAACGTGGGCGCCGACGGCGAGACGCACCATGGGTTATTCGATATTTCGTTCCTAAGGTCGATGCCCAATATGACAATACTCGCACCACGCGACGGCACCGAACTTGAAGAGATGATGGAGTATGCCGTTTCTCTGGGTAGCCCTTGCGCTATTCGTTATCCCAGAGGCACAGCCGATGATATTCAATGTCACAGGGCACCATTAAAAGAGGGAAGTCAAATAATCGAAAAAGGGAATGATTTGACCATATTTGCACTGGGAAACATGATGGATACAGCTTTAGAAGTCAGAAAAAAGCTGGCATCCCATAATATCAAAGCGGGCATTGTAAATCCTCGTTTTATCAAGCCAATGGACACGAAAACCCTTCTGGCGTCCATTGAGAACGTACCAGTTGTCGTCACCTTGGAAGATCACGTTGTGACAGGCGGATTTGGAGAGCAAGTGGCTGCTTTTCTTGAAGAAAATCACATATGCAAGGATGTATTGGCAATCGGTTGGCCTGACCGCTTTATCGAGCATGGTTCCTGCGACCAACTGAATAAACTTTATGGCCTGGATGCCATCGGAATTACAGAAAGGATCCTTAAAAACTTTGAAAGAAAGACTTGATGTCCTTTTAGTGGAAAAAGGTCTTTTCTCTTCTCGGGAAAAGGCGCGGGCTTCTGTTATGGCCGGTTTGATCTATGTGAACGGCATCATGGTCGACAAAGCCGGAAATATGACGGATCCATCCGCGGAAATCCGTGTGAAAGAACCCCTTTGCCCTTATGTGAGCAGGGGGGGGTTGAAATTGGAAAAAGCCATACAGACATTCGAATTGGATCTGGCCGGCAAAGTGGCTATGGATATGGGTGCTTCCACAGGAGGATTTACCGACTGTATGCTCAAAAACGGCGCATCGCGAGTTTATGCCATTGATGTGGGGTATGGCCAATTGGATTGGAAACTGAGAAACGACCCGCGCGTCATCAATATGGAAAAGACAAATATCCGCTACTTGGATCCGAAATCAATAAAAGAATCAATTGATTTCATTTCCATTGATGTCTCATTCATCTCCCTGCATTTGATACTGCCTGTCGCATCCCGTTTGCTCAAAGACAACGGCAAGATAGTTTGCCTGGTGAAGCCGCAGTTTGAAGCAGGACGCGCACAAGTAGGCAAGGGCGGTATTGTGAGAGATAAAAATATCCACAAAGAAGTCATCCACAACGTAATTGGATATGCGGCGGAATGCGGTCTTTACCCTATGGGATTGACTTTTTCACCGGTTACCGGAGCAAAAGGAAATATTGAGTATTTATTATTGCTGAACAAATTGACCAACATCAGCCCGGACGTGGATTTCGTCATCGGAGAAACGGAGCATCTATGAATTTGTCCCCCATGATGCAACAGTATATGGATATCAAAAAAGAACACATTGATTGTATTCTTTTCTTTCGATTGGGGGATTTCTATGAAATGTTTTTTGAAGACGCCAAACTGGCCTCCCGACTATTGGAGCTGACATTGACAGGCAAAAATTGTGGTCAGGAGGAACGTGCTCCCATGTGTGGCGTTCCATTCCATGCCGCCGATGTTTACATCGGCAAACTGGTTGATTTTGGATACAAAGTTGCTATTTGTGAGCAAGTTGAAGACCCGGCGCTGGCCAAAGGGTTGGTAAAACGGGAAGTGGTGCAAATTGTCACACCCGGGACCATATCAAACGGCTCGATGCTCAATGAAAAAGAAAATAATTATCTTACTTCCATATATTTTGGTGATGATGTTGTTGGATTTTCCTATTGCGATGTTTCAACTGGAGAATGGTATGCCACCGAATTCCCCCAAATAAACTCGAGGGATGTAATTTTCAATGAATTGGTCAGGACCGGTGCAAGGGAAATCATCGTACAGGAGAATGCGGATCAGCTTTTGGATCTGGATGAACTGAAACAGGCCAACAACACCTATGTGACACTGTTGAATTCAGGATACTACCACAAGGATTCCATCATAAGAACCCTATATTCCCATTTCAACGTTCAATCGTTGATGGGTTTGGGACTGGGAGAATTGACCAGCGGGCTCATGGCGCTGGGCGCTTTGTTGGAATATCTGTTGGAAACCCAAAAGCAGGATCTTGGCCATCTAAAACAAATCCAGGTATACAGACTTGGCGGTTCCATGGCCTTGGACAAAGCGACCTTGCGAAATTTGGAAATCACCGAAACCCTTTTCGACAAAAAGATACAAGGGTCGCTTTTAGGCGTTCTCGACAAGACACATACTGCGATGGGAAGCCGCAAAATGAAGAAATGGCTGCGGGAACCACTGAACAATAGTCAGGAAATTCAGGAACGTCTGGACGCCGTGGAGACATTGATGACCCACTATATCGAGCGAAACAATATCAAGGAAAGTCTAAAATCCATCTATGATTTTGAACGATTGACAGCAAAAATCGCTTGTGGCTCGGCAAACGGAAAAGATTTGATTGCCTTAAGAAACTCCCTTTTCGTTCTTCCTGAAATCAAATTGGATCTGATGGACTGCGATAGCATTTTGTTGCAGGAAATACACGATGGGATTGATCCATTGGAGAAAATACATGACCGTATTCAAGCCGCGATGGTTGAAGATCCTCCCTTTACAATCAGGGAAGGAGGACTTATCCAACCTGGATTTTCCGCCGAACTGGATGAACTGAAAGGCTCAATCGCCCATGCGCAGCAGTGGATCGCTGAGTTGGAAAACATAGAACGTCATCGAACTGGCATATCCAACCTAAAAGTCGGATACAATAAAGTGTTCGGGTACTATATTGAAGTGACAAAATCCAAATATGATCTGATCCCTGAGAATTATATCCGCAAGCAGACCCTGGTGAATGCGGAACGGTTCATCACACCGGAATTAAAAGAAATGGAAGGGCTTGTGCTTCATGCGGAAGTCAAAATAAACCAAATGGAGTATGAGATATTCCAGGACTTGCGGAATGAGATCAAGGGACATATTGAAAAAATCCAACGAACTTCCCAACAGATTTCAACCTTGGATGTTCTCGCCTCCTTTGCCGAAGTCAGCACCCGATACGGTTATACAAAACCGACGATACACGACGGCGACGAAATCAAGATTGAAAAAGGCAGGCATCCTGTTATTGAACAAAGCATCAAGGATGGTGTCTTTGTGCCCAATGACACTTATATCGACTGCCAAAAATCATCCATGCTTCTTGTGACAGGCCCAAATATGGCCGGCAAGTCCACTTACATGCGGCAGACCGCTTTAATCGTTTTAATGGCTCAAACCGGGTGTTTTGTGCCTTGTGAGGCTGCTGTCATCGGCATCACGGACCGAATCTTCACACGAATCGGCGCATCGGACAACCTGGCGCAAGGACAGAGCACTTTTTTCGTCGAAATGAGCGAGCTTGCCTATATTCTTCGAAGCGCCACATCCAAAAGTTTGATACTTTTGGATGAAATCGGCAGGGGAACCAGCACATATGACGGACTTTCCATTGCCTGGGCCCTGGTGGAATATCTTTGCAATAAACAAAAACAAATTCGGACGTTGTTCGCAACCCACTATCATGAGTTGACCGCCATTGAAGGATCGCTGGAGGGATTCAAGAATCTGACGGTGGATGTTGCCGATGAAAATGGAAAAGTCATTTTCCTGCACAAAATCATTGAAGGAAGCGCCAGCAAAAGCTATGGGATCCATGTGGCCAAATTGGCAGGCGTCCCTGAGAATCTTTTGGAAAACGCAACCGCAAAATTGACGCTTCTGGAAAGCCAAAAGAGTCAATCCCAACAAAATCAACACAAGCAGGAGATCCAACAACTTTCATTGTTTAGTCTTGAGGATGAACTATGATCAGATTGCTAAGTAAACAAATTTCCGACAAAATAGCTGCTGGAGAAGTGGTGGAACGACCGGTTTCCATGGTCAAGGAATTGGTGGAAAATTCCATAGACGCAGGTGCCTCTGTTATTGTCGTCGAAATCAAGAACGGCGGAAAAACCTATCTTCGTGTGACTGACAACGGGGAGGGGATACCAAACGACCAGGTGTCCCTGGCGTTTCAACGTCATGCCACCAGCAAAATCACCGAAGCGGATGATCTGAATCATATCGGTACACTTGGCTTTCGTGGCGAGGCGTTGTCAAGCATCGCCGCGGTTTCCAGAACAGAATTCATCACAAAAACACCCAGTGAAAAAATGGGGACGAGAATATTCATCAACGGTGGAGACATTTTGGAAGAATCACGAACCGGATGCCCGGACGGCACAACGATTATTGTTCGGGATTTATTCTACAATACCCCTGCCAGACTGAAGTTTCTCAAGCCTGATGCCACTGAAAGCAGTTTAATCATCGAATTCGTCAGTCAGATGGCTTTGGCGTATCCCGACATAAGATTCCGACTGATCAACAATGAGCAGCCGCTATTTTCAACATCTGGAAAAGGCGACCGTCTGGAAGGAATCCATACATTGTATGGCAAAATCAGCAGTAGAAAATTAGTGCCCATCCAGGTTTCACACCAAGAGTATCGACTTCAAGGATATGTCTCGGATCCCAGTGAAAGCCGATCCAACCGAAAGGGACAGATTCTGTTTGTCAACGGTCGGGCCATCCACAACAAACCAATGGAACGGGCCATAGACAAAGCTTACGCCCAGCGGTTGTTTGAAGGGCGGTATCCCATCGCATATCTCTTCCTCGAGTTGCCGCCGGAAGAGTTGGATGTGAACATTCACCCGAATAAAAGGGAAATAAGATTCCATAAAGAATCCGATATCGAAGCATTCATCGGCAACTCTATTTTCCAAGCTCTGCAGCAACCTGATGCCATACCACAGGGGCTGGATGAAAGACCTTTTTCAAATCAAAAGACTGAATGGGGAAAAAATTCCGAATCAATGTCAGCCTCAATGATTGAGAATCCAATACAAGTTGACATTAAATCGTTATTGTCAACTTTACGTGAAAATCAGCTGGTTGAGGAAACAATACCCCTTGACGCATACCGCGGACCAAAACCAGATAGGCTCCACGAAAATGGCTTTAATTCATATTTGAATAGACCCAACCAAGATGACCATCGTTTCCATCCGGAGGAATTGAACATAATTTCCGTAATTTTCAATACATATATAGTCGCATCCAATGATGACTCCATGTTTTTGATTGACCAGCATGCCGCCCATGAGCGGGTTTTGTTCGAAAGAATAATGGCTCAGTATGAATCTTCAGAGAAAGCGGGACAGTCGCTTTTAATCCCATTTTACCTCAACTGCTCCATAAGCGCTGTTGCAAACTGGGAAGAATGGATGGATGAGATTGCCAAAATCGGGTTTTCTTTATCGCTGTTCGGTCCAAACACCTTACTGGTTAAAGAAATTCCCAATTTTATGGAATTGGATGCGGCTCAACGTTTTTTATCAGATTTCATGGATCAAATTGACGACAAACATCATTCCATCGACAAGGCCGTCATCGAAAAAGCGGCATCCAAAGCTTGTAAAGAGGCTGTAAAGGGAAAAGAGACCCTTTCCGACGAAGAAATAAAAGAATTGCTGTCAAGTTTGGCCAAGTGCGAAAACCCATTGTCGTGTCCGCATGGTCGTCCCACATTTATCCGCTTTTCTCAATCTGAAATCGAGAGAAAGTTTAGGAGGACCTAGTTTTTGGATAAAAAAATCGTTGTAATTGCAGGGCCTACGGCTGTCGGCAAAACAGGAATATCCATCGAGGTCGCCCAGCGGATCAACGCTGAGATTGTTTCATGCGATTCCATGCAACTCTATCGATTCATGGATATTGGAAGCGCCAAACCCACAAGCGACCAATTGAAAATGGTCAAGCACCATTTGATAGATGTGATCGATCCCAGAGAAACCTTTTCAGTCGCCAGATACCAAAAAATGGCAAAAGAATCCATTGGGCAGATTTTTGATGCCGGCAAAACGCCTTTGATCACTGGAGGAACAGGTTTGTATCTGAACTCGTTGCTCTATGAAATGGATTTTGGCACCTTTTCCGGCGACATCGCCTATCGGCAGGAGCTATATAAATTATCGGAAAAGGAAGGCAATGAGGCGCTTTTTCATTTGCTTAAACAGGTGGATCCCAGTTCGGCGCAACGTATTCATCCCAATAATGTGAAGCGGGTGGTACGCGCTTTGGAGGCTGCGAAGCTTGGTGGCGTCAAATTGAATGATTTCAATTGTGTCAACGAACGCACCAAAGATTACGGTGTTGTGTTGATTGGTTTGACACGACTGCGGGAACAGCTTTATAAACGGATTGACCATCGCGTGGACCAACTGATGCTAAGCGGTCTTTTAGAGGAAGTGTCCCGATTGAAAAAGATGGGCTTCACCTCTGCGGACATTGCAATGAAAGGAATCGGCTACAAAGAACTGCTGGATTGCCTTTCTGGAAAATACAGTTTGGCGGCGGCGATCGAGCAAATCAAGCTCAACACAAGACATTATGCGAAAAGACAAATGACTTGGTTTAAACGATATCCAGATATGACTTGGTTTGAAATTGAAGAAAACCAGTCTGATCAGGAAATAGGGGAACAGATTGTCCTATGGCTCAACAAAAGAAAGTAGTATTGCATAACAAGAGCGACAAACCAGACAACGTCGTGTTGAAAGAGCATGAAATTGCTGTAAAATGCGAGGCGATCCAGTCTCTGCTACCCAGCTTCATGAACGGTTATTTTGTTTACCTAAAAGGGAATGTCCTGCCGTTGACACGGCTCGCTTATCTACAGGATATACAATTTTTCTGCGAATATTTGATCAACAACACCGATTGTACAAAAGCGGCCAAAATTAAAGAAATATCTTTGTCGGACTTCCAGAACATCCGTTCTATCGACGTGAACCTCTTCATAGATTATTGCCGAAAGTATCAGCGAGAAACAAAAAACGCCATCTATATCTACGAAAACAGCAATAAAACCCTGGCGCGAAAGAAATCATCCATCTCGGTCCTCTTCAAACAATTGTATCGTGACCAATTGCTGGAGAAAAATATTACGGATGGCTTCGATCCCATCCGTGTGCCCAAACCTGGAGAACGAGAAATCAAAGCGCTCCAGGACGATGAAGTGATGATTATGCTTGATGCTGTGTCCACAGGTGCCGGCCTTACGCCAAAAGAGCTTGAGTTTTGGGGAAAAACAAAAAAACGGGACAAGGCGATTCTAATATTGTTTTTGACTTATGGTTTACGTCTCTCCGAATTGCAACAATTGAATGTATCATCTTTTCAGTTCAGCAGGGGAGAATTCAAAATTTACCGGAAGCGGGGCAAAGAGTCTTCGATGCCTCTGAACCGGTCGGTAACCATGACAATTCACGACTTTATAGACAATGAACGAAAAGAAATCGATACTGCGGACCCCAAACACAAAGATGCATTGTTTCTTTCCCTACAGGGAAAAAGGATGACAGAAAGACAAATAAGAGAGTTGGTCAAGAAATATACATCCATTGGCCTTCGAACATCCAGAAGTGGTGGGTACAGCCCGCATAAGCTTCGAGCTACCGCTGCAACCAGCCTGATCGGTCGAGGAAATTCAATCTATGATGTCCAACATTTGCTGGATCATGAACAGGTGACAACAACCCAACTCTACGCTGCACATAAAATGAATGTGAAGCGGGAACTGGTCAACGATATGGAATGGGAGCTGGAAAGAAAGGATATGGGTGAAGACAATAAAAAAGATTAGGATGAGATATCACTTGACCCTGGATTTTGTTTTCCGCGAAATCAGTATCTATTTTTGGATAGCCACCGGCACATTTGTTTTGCTGACGATTTTCACCACGTATTTATTTGCCCAGAATCAGGAATTGACACAATCCTTGCTTAAGAAAATCATGGGTCAGTTTCAAGGAATCATCGCGGATGGTCAAATATCACTGATCCGCCTGTTTCTCAATAACTTGCAAGCTTCCGCATTGGGGATTGTCATCGGTTTGGTACCCTTCATCTTTCTGCCTGTTTTCGGCATCATTTCCAATGCTTCGGTGATGGGTCTGGTATTTTCCTCAAGCCAACTTGCTTCCTATCCCATTTGGAAGGTTGTGCTATTCGGTATTCTACCTCATGGAATCTTTGAATTGACGGCCGTCATGTTAAGTTATGCCATGGGTCTTGCCATATGTTGGAATATCACAAAAAAAATTATTGGTTACAAAAGAAATGAAAAATTGAAAGACTTGCTGAAAAACTGTTTTTGGGCAACGTTGTTGGTGGTCGTTCCGCTTCTTGTGGTGGCCGCGCTCGTTGAGACATATGTGACCGCCCATATCATGGCGGCTTTTATCTAGTAATGGAGAAATCAAAACAATGAATACAAATAAATTGAACCGTTCCGAAGAATTCTTAAACCAAAAAATGGGCATATCGCCAGTTGTCTTGGAACAAGTCCGTCATGCGGAATCGCAAGTGCAAAATCTTTTCAACCACCTGGACGATGTCATGTCATTGAACCAATACAAGGTTCTCGACGCCTTTCAGAAAAACAGAATTTCCGACATGCATTTTGGTTGGCAAACCGGATATGGCTATAATGACGTGGGAAGAGAAGCCTTGGAGAAGGTTTATGCGGATATTTTTGGAACGGAAGATGCATTGGTCAGACCTACAATCGTCAATGGAACCCATGCTTTGACTCTAACGCTTGCGGGAATTCTCAGACCGGGGGATGAGCTGATCTACTGCACCGGCAAACCTTATGATACCCTGGAGGAAGTCATCGGTATACGTGGTTCCGGAAACGGTTCACTCAAGGACTTCGGCATTCGATACAAACAAGTGGAGCTGACGGCCAATGGCGGAATCGATTTTGATATTCTAAAAAAGGCTATCACGAAACACACAAAAATGATCACACTCCAACGCGCAACCGGATACGGCTGGCGAAGTGCGATCACCATACAGCAAATCCAGGAATGGGCTCGTTTCGTCAAAGAATGCAATCCGTCCATTGTCTGCATGGTCGACAACTGTTATGGGGAATTTTTGGATACGGTGGAACCAACCGAAGTTGGCGCGGATATTCTTGCTGGTTCACTTATCAAAAATCCTGGGGGGGGATTGGCGCTCACAGGCGGTTATATTGCCGGTAGGAAAGACCTGATTGAATTAATATCATATCGCATGACTTCACCTGGTATCGGTGGTGAATGCGGATTGACATTCGGTCAATCCCGCAATATGTTCCAAGGACTGTTTTTAGCCCCAAAAACTGTCAATGGAGCGGTCAAGGGTGCGATTCTGTGCAGTCAGGTATATCACAATCTTGGTTTTCCCGTTTGTCCACAACCCGGTCAGGAACGGAGCGACATCATCCAGGCGGTCCAGCTTGGCACCGCGGATGCGGTCGTGGCGTTTTGCAAGGGAATTCAAGCCGCCGCGCCCATCGATTCCCACGTGGATCCATTGCCGTGGGCGATGCCGGGTTATGATGATCCGGTCATTATGGCAGCGGGCGCTTTCGTCCAGGGATCTTCCATTGAATTGAGTGCGGATGCCCCAATCAGGCCACCATATAATGTTTATTTTCAGGGTGGATTGACCTACGAGCATAGCAAATATGGTGTGATACGGAGTCTGCAAGAACTATATAACAAAGGCATTCTGGGCTGATTATATGAAATATTGAATGATAGAGAATATTCCCAGTCTACTTCTGGAGGAATCAATGCTTGCGGAAAAGAAAAAACAAATCAGAAATGAAGTCAAGCTGGTATCCGCCCTGCTAAAATTCACGTTGCTGGTGGCCATTATCGTCGTTATACCTCTTTATCTTTGGTTTTTTCATCAGGATGTCATCCAAGAGTTTTCCAGCATTGATAAGGTCAAGGCGTTTTTTGCCCATTATCACACAGAAAGTATCTTCATTTACTTGGGTCTTCAAATAGTGCAAATCATCATAAGCATTATTCCCGGTCAGGAGCTTCAAATGGTGGCTGGTTTGGTCTATGGGCTCTGGCCTGGTTTCTTGCTGTCAATGATTGGCGCTTTTGTCGGTTCCACAATAACATACTACCTTGCCGGCTTTCTTGGTCGGGACGCACTTCACATTCTTTTTGGGAAACGCCATATCGATGAGTATCTCGCCAAAATAAACAGTAAAAAGGGCTTCGTTCTTGTGTTTCTCATTTACTTGATACCGGGCGTTCCCAAAGATTTGTGCAACTATGCGGCAGGTCTTTCCCATATGAAAATTAAAGCTTTTCTTGTTTTATCGATGATTGGAAGGATACCTGGAATTTTGGGAAGCCTAATCATTGGAGCGGAAATAGGGGAGGGCAATTACATTTCAGTTGTTGTCATCTCCGTTGTTGCGATCATTCTTTTTCTACTGGGCGTCAAATTCCATTCTAAAATATCCCATCTGCTTGACACGGTCTATGACAAACTCTCTATAGAAAAAAATAAAGCAAATTGACAAAATATAAATAAATACGAACATATGTTTATTTTGTTCTTGACAAAGAACGTTTATTCTTATATTATTAGGGCGAACAAACGTTCTGCATGATGCAACGTGGAGGAAATGTCATGAATCATAAGAAACACTATGTTGTGAAATCAAGAATTCGATTCTTTATTAGCGTGCTGTTGTTGATGCTGATTACAGTAACTGCATTCAACACTTTATTGGGGTTCAACAATGCTGAAGGTGAAACAAAGGATCAGTATACAATGGTGGAGGTTTGTTCCGGCGATACCATTTGGGACATTGCCAAAGCACATTTAACGGATCAAGAGGATTTACGTCAAACCGTATACCAAATCATGGCAATCAACCACATTTCAGCAGGAAATCTTCAGCCGGGCCAATTATTGAAAATCCCTGTATAAACTAGAGGACCTATCACTTGACCCAATTAAATTAAATCGCTTAAAACTAAAAATAAAGCCTCAATATTTTCAAGATTTTCATCAAATCGGAGGATTTGGGGGTTGCAGCCGTTGATATCACTTGGATGCGAGATTCCAAGCTTAGTTATACTTATCTATTCCCAAAATTATGATTTTAGGAATAGTTTAATCAAATAAGAAAGGACCTTTCGGTCCTTCTTCTTTTTATTCAGTAACTGTCAGCAGATCTGTGTTCTCCCCCTATTATTTTTTTTGCCTTTCAAATACAACTGCGGCAGTTGCATCTTTTATCGTAATATCCATAAATAATAAATCCCCCACCATCTTCACATCCCGTTTTTGCCCATCAATTGTGATTGTATATTTCTGGTTGGATATTTTTTCCCATTTTCCATCAGAAGCTCCCTTGATTGTTCCCAAACTCCCGGTTGCGATCAAGGTCTGATCTCCATAAAATTGGATGACAAACGAACCTACCGTCTTGTTTGTGGGGTCTAAAAACGTGGTTGCATCATATTCCTTGTCGCCGACCAGGACTTTTGTCATATCCCAGGTTCCGACAATAAGCGGATTTTGCCCACATCCTGTGGCAAAAATGGTCATGAGAATTATTGCGAGTATGAATAAAATATATGCTCTTTTTTTGGATTTAGTGTTCATTATTGATGTCTCCAGGGTTTTTGAATTTCGTATGTTCCAAATATGACTGCAGAATAACCACAGCAGCTTGCTTATCGATGACTTTTTTTCTGTCCGCACGACGAACATCGCCATCTATCAATATTTTTTCTGCCATAACCGTGGTCAAACGTTCATCTTCAAAGAAAATGGCAATTTTACCAAGGCCAGTGCTGTTCATCTTGTTTTGCAACATTTGGGTAAACTCTTTGACTTTTTGACTTTGAGAGCCTTCGCTTCCGTCCATATTTTTAGGGAGACCCACAACAATAGTGTCGCAATGAAATTCCGCAATGATATCCAGTATTTTCCCCGCATCCTTTCGAATGCCAACGCGTTCGATGGTGGTCAATCCCTGGGCAATAATACCAAGTTCATCACTAATGGCGACACCTATGGTTCGATCTCCAACGTCCAGTGCAATTTTTCGCATTTAAATTTCCTCTTGGCAACAAAATTCAGTGTTTATGATTTACATTTTTTTACAATGAAATAAGGCGGGCCATTGGCCCGCCTAGGATTATTTGTCCAGATATTTTTTTAGCAACTCTTCTGCCAAATCGTCCCGATCCACTTGCCGTATGATATTTCTGGCGTTGTTGTGGCTGGTGATATACGAAGGATCGCCAGAAAGGATATATCCGACAATCTGATCTATGGCATTATAGCCTTTCTCGTCAAGAGCTTCATATACCTCCTGCAGAATCTCTTTAATTGTCAATTGTGCCTTCTTTTCTGTCCCGTCGAACAATATCGTTCCTCTTTTATCCATTCTGTCTCCTCCTCTCCTTAATTTATCTTGTGGGTACATTATAACCTACATTAAAGACATTTACAATAATTTCTCGGCTGCCAAAAACGCGTCTTCGATTTTAGAGGGATCTTTTGCGCCGGCTTGAGCCATATCAGCTTTTCCGCCGCCGCCGCCACCGGCCACAGCTGCGATTTCTTTCACCATTTTGCCGGCATGATATCCTTTTGAAACTACATCATCGGTCACCGAAACCAAGAATGTCACCCGACCGTCATTTTCCGTTGCAAAAACCATTACGAGATTATCTTGTTGTCCCTTGATTTGATCCGACAATTCCCGCAGTTCATTGATTTCCATATTATGGAATTTATTTGTAAGCAATTGTATGCCGTTTATGGATCGGAGTCCCTCCAAAAGCGATGTGGAGAGGGATGTCCGTTCCTGTTTTTTCAGCTCATCCAATTCTCTTCGCAATTCTTTTATCTCCTGCAACGCTGAAGTGATACGATCCAGTAACGAATCTTCTTTTGTTTTCAGCAATGCGGCCACAGTATTTACTATATTTTCCTTTTGATTCAGTAAATGTAATACGCCTTCTCCTGTGACGGCTTCAATTCTTCGAACTCCAGCCGCTATCCCGGATTCACTTATTATTTTAACCGAACCAATTTGCCCTGAGTTGGACACATGAATTCCTCCGCACAGTTCCATGCTGAATTCCCCAACCGAAACCACACGTACCATATCGCCGTACTTATCTTCAAACAAACCGATCGCACCCATTTTCGTCGCGTTTGCCATGTCTGTTTCAATGGTGACAACCGGTAAAAAAAGATTGATTTGTTCGTTCATGATGTTTTCGACCTGTACGATCTGCTCCGCCGTCATTGGCTCAAAATGGCTAAAATCAAAGCGTAAACCATCCGCTGTCACAGAAGAGCCTGCTTGTTGCACATGCTCTCCCAAAACCATATTCAGCGCTTTGTGGAGAATATGTGTACCTGTATGATTTCGAGCCATGCCATTGCGATGTGAAGCATTCACAACACAACGGAGATCGTCGTTTTGCGCAATGTGGCCGCTCAAAATTCGAATATGGTGGAAGTACACTCCTTGTCGCTTGTTGACTTCAAGCACTTCCGCTCTGCAAGTCGGCGATTCCAGCACACCAATATCGGAAGACTGTCCACCACCTGCGGCATAAAATGGAGTTTTGTCGAAAACAAGATCGCAGCTGTCGGCTTCTCCAACCACATCAACATTGCCTTCCTCGGTGAAAATAGCAAGCACTTTTGCTGTATCTGTTGTCGTTTCATAGCCGGTGAACTCAGTTGTTCCCTCGAATGCGAATTCGGTGGCCGCTTTTTTCCAGGCGAAATCGCTTGTCGCCGCATCATGTTGCCCCGTTTCCTTTTGGTGGGCCATCAATTTTTTGAAGCCATCATGATCCACCTGAAAACCCCGTTCATGACAGATTTCTTCGGTAATATCGTAAGGAAGTCCATAGGTGTCATGGAGCTTAAAAGCAATATCACCAGATAGAACTTTATCGTTGTTGTTTTTTGATGTTTCAAACGCCTTTTCAAGAAGAAGCAAACCCTGACCTAAGGTTTCGTTGAATTTTTCTTCTTCTTTCTCTACAATTCTGGAGATGAATCCCCGTTGCTCTTCCAATTCAGGATAGGCTTCACCTGTGATATCAATCACCTTTCCGACAATATCAGTTAAAAAAAGTCCTTCGATTCCCAACTTGCGACCATGCCTTGAGGCTCTTCGAATCAGTCTGCGGAGCACATATCCCCTTCCCTCATTGCTGGGCATTATTTTATCTCCAATCATAAATGTCGCCGAGCGCATATGATCGGTGATGATTCGAATCGAAATATCTGTATCTGCCTGGCCATTTTGGTAAGGGACTCCGGATTTTTCCGAAACGGCATTCAGAACGTATTTAATTGTATCCACAGCAAAAATGGAATCCACATCTTGCATGATGCACGCCAGTCTTTCCAGTCCCAAGCCTGTATCTATATTTTTGTGGGCCAAATCGGAATATTTGCCATCTCCGTCGTTTGAATACTGAGTAAAGACATGGTTCCAGAACTCAATATATCGGTCACAGTCACAGCCAGGTTTGCAATCTGGTTTGCCACAGCCATATTCCTGACCCCGATCAAAATATATTTCCGAGCAAGGGCCACAGGGACCCAAACCAATTTCCCAGAAATTATCATCTTTACCAAGGCGAACTATTCGTTCTTCTGGAAAACGAATAATATTTTTCCATATATTGTAAGCTTCGTCATCATCTTCGTAAACCGACGCCCAAAGCCTTTCTACCGGCAAATTCAATTTTTCAGTGATGAATTCCCATCCCCATTTCAATGATTCTTCTTTAAAATAATCCCCAAATGAAAAACTCCCAAGCATTTCAAAAAAAGTGCCATGGCGTGATGTGATGCCCACATTTTCGATATCGGCGGTTCGGATGCACTTTTGACATGTGGTCATACGCGGTGCCGGTGGTTCGATGATACCTGCAAAATATGGCTTTAACGGTGCCATTCCGGAATTGATGATCAATAAGCTTTTGTCGTTTTGAGGAATCAATGAAAAACTTTTTCGTCTATAGTGACCCTTCTCCTCATAAAAGGACAAGAACAGTTCCCGTAATTGATTCAGTCCCATTTTTTCCATGTGTTTTCACTCCTCCTGTGTAATTTACCGAGTTTTAGAATATCATAATTTCGTGGCTTTGTCTATTGACAGTAGGTTTATATCCCCCTAAAATCATAGTATGAAAAAGAATGAATTGGGAAATACTGGTATTTATGTTTCAACCATTGGTTTTGGTGTTCTGACCATTGGAGAAAACCAATTGAACCTCCCCCTTCAAGAAGGGGCTGAGTTGATTCGTTATGGGATGGAAAAAGGCATCAATTTTTTTGACACGGCACAGTATTACAAAACCTACCCATATTTAAGGGAAGCCCTCAAGTCAACCAACTTTGACCCAGTCATTTGCACAAAATGTCTGGATACCTCTGCTAGTGCCATGAACGATGCAATCGAAGAAGCCCGCACCCAATTGGATCGGGATGTAATCGATATTTTTCTTCTGCACGAAGTTCGAAATCATCCGGATTTTCAGAATCGCAGTGATGCCTGGGAAGCTCTTCAAAATGCGAAAAATAAAGGAATCGTCAAAGCAATCGGCATTTCCACACACCATGTGGATGTTATGGAGCAAATGGTGGAGAATCATTCTTGTGATGTTCTGTTTCCTTTAATCAACATTGAAGGTCTGGGCATTCGCAAAGGAGATCATTTTGGGGACCGGAATGAAATGGTTGACGCCATACGGCGAAACCATAAAAATGGAAAAGGAATATTTTCTATGAAAGCATTTGGTGGCGGTAATTTGGTTCAAAGTTATACCAAATGTCTCGATTATGTTACAAACATATCAAGTATTACTTCCGTAATGATTGGATTTGGCAGAAAAGCCGAAATTGATCGGGCAATAGACTATACCAATGGCAATCTACCCGCCGATTATATGCCCGATATCACCAACAAAAAAATCATGATTGATCCCGGTGACTGCGAAGGCTGTCAAAATTGTCTGTTTCGGTGCCCAAATCATGCTATTTCAATGAATGCCTTTGGCATTGCAGAGATTGACCAACATATCTGTTTAAAGTGCGGTTATTGTGCACCTGTCTGCCCAACAAGAGCAATTATATTATGTTGACATAATATAATTATTGTATTGTATTAGTAATTCCAATCCATATCATTTATCTATTCGATAAATCCACCGCCGATTAAATGATCACCATCATAGAATACAATGGATTGACCGGGTGTGGCAGCCCTTTGAGGTTGTACAAATCTTGTCGCGATTTTGCCATCGGTAAGAGGTTGAATTGTCGCTTCCGCCGGTTTTGCGGTGTATCTGATCTTTGCAGCAAGCATCCTTTCAGTAAATCGGTACGGAATGCAATCAGTTTTTTTACCAAGTATCACATGGTCGTGTGATGTTACGATGGAACGCATCAAATCTTCATTGTCGCCAAGCATAACAGTGTTGCGCACCGGATCCATCGAAATTACGTACATAGGTTTACCAAACGTCATCCCAAGACCCTTCCGTTGTCCAATCGTATAATGTATCAGGCCTTGATGCTGACCTAATATATGATTGTTTATGTCAATAAAAGAACCTGGTTGTGATTTCAGTCCTCGCTGTTCCAAATAGTTCAGATAGCTGCCATTCTCAGATTGAACAAAACATATTTCCTGGCTGTCTTTTTTTTCTGCATTCTCCATTTGATGCTTTCGGGCAAATGATCTCACCTGATCTTTGCTGTCAATGTTGCCCAAAGGCAAAATCAAGCGTTCCAGTACATCGTCAGTCAATCGGTAGAGCATGTATGATTGGTCTTTTAGCTTATTGGCGGCAACATAGAGTTGGCTGTCTTCTACCTTCGCGTAGTGCCCCGTTGCGATGTAATCCGCTCCCAATTCGTTTGCGGTATCCAATAAAAGCTTAAACTTGATATTGGGATTGCAGATGATACAAGGATTTGGCGTTCTGCCTTCCTCATATTCGTTGCAGAAGTTGCTAATCACACTTTGATCGAATTCTTGAATTACATTTTTGTAAATTAATGGAATATTCATTTGAAATGCGGCTTTTTCAGCATCCAATCGACCATGTAGGTTTTCTGGTGCCACGTCAAAGTATAGTCCTGTCACTTCAAGGCCTTTATCCATCAATAATAAAGCAGCGGTAGTACTGTCTACTCCGCCGCTTAATCCAAGAATGACTTTTTTATTCTTCAATTCCTTCGTGATCGTCTTCATCGGCATTGGGATCAAACCCCTCCAACCCTTTATATACCTTGCCATTTTTTTGTGCATAATCATATATCGCCGCTTTTATTGCATGGTCCGCTAGAACAGAACAGTGGACTTTCACAGGTGGCAAACCTCCCAACTCATCGATGATTTGCTTGTTGGTGACTGCCAGCGCTTCATCAATGGTTTTGCCAATGATCATGTCTGTGGCGATGCTTGAAGATGCGATGGCGGAGCCACATCCGAATGTTTTGAATTTGGCATCCTTGATGACTTCATTTTCAACCATGATTGAAATCTGCATCATATCCCCGCAGACAGGGCTGCCGTATTTTCCGATTCCGTCCGGGTGCTCATGCTCTCCTACGTTATGGGGATTCATGAAATGATCCATTACTTTATCATTGTACATTGTCATAATATTACCAACCTTCCTTGACGGAAACCGAGGAAACCGCCCTTAGTTTTTCTACTATTTCTTTTAGTGTGGCTACTACATAATCCAAATCTTCCTTCGTTGTGAAATCCCCAATGGAAAATCTAATGGTTCCATGAATCAACTCTACAGGCACACACATTGCTGCAAGCACGTGGGAAGGTACCAACGAGGCGGAGGAACATGCCGATCCTGTTGACACATAGATGCCCTTTGCATTCAGCATGAGCAAAATCGCCTCTCCTTCGATATATTCAAACGTGATATTCACATTACCGGGATGACGATGTTCCATGCTGCCGTTGATTCTGATGTGGTCGATGTTCTTTGTCACTTCATCGATGAAGTAATCACGAAGAGCCCGAAGTTTGTTGATGTGGCCATCCAAATTGTTCATTGCCAGTTCCGCCGCTTTGCCGAATCCAACAATCCCCGGCACATTTTCAGTTCCAGGACGTTTTTTCCTTTCTTGGGCGCCACCTTGCATTAAATTGGTGATTTTAAGTCCTTTTCGTATATATAAAGCGCCAACTCCTTTAGGCCCATAGATTTTATGACCCGACATGGACATCAAGTCCACTCCAAGATCTTTTACATCAATTGGAACGTTGCCAAGCCCCTGCACCGCATCTGTATGAAATAAAACGTGGTGTTCTTTCGCAATCTTCGCCAATTCCTTGATGGGTTCTACGGTTCCCACCTCATTGTTCACCATCATTACAGATATAAGTATCGTCTTGTCGGTAATCGCATTTTCCAATTCTTTTGGATCCACACGTCCGTCCTGTTGAACACTCAAATAAGTGATCTCGTAACCTTTTTGCCCCAAAAACTGTGTTGTATGTATGATTGCATGGTGTTCAATCGTGGTTGTGATGATGTGGTTGCCTTTTTCTTTTAATGCATCCGCAACGCCAAACAACGCCCAATTGTCGGCTTCCGTACCGCTCCCGGTAAAATATATCTCGTCGGAAGAAGCTCCAATCAGCTCGGAAACCTGTTCCCTTGCCAATAGAAGCGCCTCTTTCGTATAATCGGAAATCCGGTATAGACTGGATGGATTTCCATAGTATTTATTAAAATATGGCAACATCTCTTCCAATACTTCCGGTTTCACCGGTGTGGTTGCTGAGTAATCCAGATAAACTTCCTTCATGTGACGCATCTCCTTTGTGTCAAATCTACCAACATGGTTTCTTATACCAATCCAAGATAATATCCAAACACTATCTCACAGAAATTTTTGTGTTAATGTTTGCATTCATCTTTATTTACAATAATTATCCGGTCCAACTGCTCTTTTGTTCGCTGTTTCATAACCGCTATGTATTCCGCACGAAGTTGTTTTTGTTCCGATAGCTCTTGTTCCGTCAGCACTTCGGATTTCGATTTTTTTGCCAGTTCGTTGATTCGGCAAATTTTTTCTTTTGTAATCATGATAAATTCCCCTTCTCCGCAGTATATTATATCGGAAAAGGGGAATTTTTCAACTGTTTTCAAATATTTAGACACTTGTGGTCCCCATTATTTCAGCAACTGATCCAAGGAATCACTGTTGATGTTCATCGAATCCTAGGTTTCACGTGTTGTGTGAAACTCAGCACGATTATCGAAACTGCGGAAGTAACAAATAATATCCATAAGCCAGTATTGAAGTCATTTGAAGAATCAGCCGTTTTGGGCACAAGCACTTGCTTGTCGTTTTTAATGACTATGCGCTTTGTAAAAGTGGCTTCCTTTTGGTTGTCAGCAGCCAACTGAGCCGTCATCGTTGGTTTTTCAGGCAAAACGTATCCTTTTGGCGGGTGCGTCTCGGTGATTTCGTATCGGCCTGGATTCAGCCAATCCGATAACGCAACACCTGTTGTGTCTGTGACCATTGATGCGACGATTTCTCCTTTTGTAACCAGGACCTTGCCGTCGGGACCGATAATATCCTCAGCGGCTCGAATATTGAACGCTGCCCCTTCAAGTCCCTTTTCTTTGCTACCTTCCAACGGGTTGTCTGTTTTTTTAAGGAAAAACCTACCCCGTTGTTGTATGTTTTCAACCGGGATTTTAATATTGGCATTGTCTGTTGAAATTTTTATATGTATATCCTGGGAAAGAACAAGGTT